>Ga0056128_1000666_pt1 | contig 32951 bp, 18 predicted proteins | sample WorMetLIZISLAND2_FD_71113 | JGI IMG/M metagenome (GOLD analysis project Ga0056128, IMG submission 71113) | Marine gutless worms symbiont microbial communities from Max Planck institute for Marine Microbiology, Germany - Olavius geniculatus... ...
ACGGCAACATGCCTGCACTGCCGTTAGAGCGGCAGACTATCTCTGGAGGATTCATGAAACTTTCGTTTCCGAGAACTTTCGTTCCCCGGAACTTTCGTTTTCTGACATTCATAATAATATTGAACCCCTTACATAGGACTTATAATTCAGCGAAAAAGCTCCAATTTTGTGTCTTTCGCTAGATGAGTATAACTATTTTTTCGACAAAATAACAAGTAAAACTAGCTGTTGCTAGGGAAGACGCGCTACGGCCTGTATACACAGTTTCTGTTGCAGTACTGACCTTCAAGGTCATCTAAGGTCAATAATTTTCATCTCATCCGAACGGGCGAGATATGATTAGTACTTTTCGTTAAAAACGCACGTTTTTCCTACACCCGTCCATTTAACGACAAATTTAAAAATGTTTCTCTTGCTCTGCATCCCCGAAATTTTGTACGCAGATAGCCTCGACACAGAGATAATTATCCGTGCAAAAAGTTTTCCCCTATGACCCAACGCTTATCCACAATACATCCTATACGGACAAACAGACGGACGAACGACAATGGTACCATAGACGCCTACAGCATAGCTGCAGAGGTAAGCACGTCAAAAATGTGTACAGCATAGACCTAATAATCAATGTTAGGGAACAAAAGTTCCAGAGAACGGAAGTTCCAATGAAAGTTCCACGTATGGAACTTTCGTTCCCGGGATTTCAGTTACTCCCTGAAGTGCTCAGATTGCTAATCTGAATGTATCCATTTTTACACACTTTTCTGATCGCCAATCTGAAGGTGTAGCATTTTTTGTCCAAGATTCTCGGATCGACGATCTGAACGAATCACCGTGCATCGCGGACGGCTACTGCATTTCGAACGTTTCGTAACGCCAGTAGAGTTAAATTGTCTAAGGTCAAGTTCGCCATCAAAAACCGAAAAAATGACGCGTATATTTTACGTAATAGTACGGTTTGTGTTAATTATATGTAACGTGTAATGACCCAACCGCTGAGACGCTCGGTAACTGGACAGATAGGCCTATCCGCATACTAAATTTTCTGGCGGTCTGTCAGCCTTACATTAGGCTGATGAGGAGGCTATTGCCGGGCGGTCAAGGGGCTTGCTACGCCACTGGTTAAACCATAACTTTCTTAACGGAAACAAGAATATACGCGTTGCATCGACCGAGAGTTTAAAAAAAAAGTTGCGACGATATACGTACGCTGTAGCAGTGTTGCAGAAGCAGCGAACAGTTACTATGACACGCTGAGATGATCGCTGTCGACGATGTCGAATTGTCGACGTCAAGTAGCGTATACACTGTAGTTGCCAGTGGAGAACGTGTCAGTACTCAGTAGTAGCGCATCAAGAACATGGCTTCTCAATCGTCAATCGCTGTCGTCTTACTGGGAGACAATCACGACTCGCGACCTCCCGTGGCGCGACGTCTTTATAATGCACAGACAGACAGACGGACGGACGGACGAACGGACGGACACTCGACGCTGTAGTTGGTCGGTCGACAACTTGACGCGAGCGCACCACGCTGCTGCTGCAACGCGCACCTGCACGCCGCGCTGTGATTGGCCAGCGTTAGTCGCTGATTGACAGCAGCTCTTTACGTCATCTTCTTTCTGGTCACGTGACCCTCGCCATCTTCCCGCCGCCGCCGCAGCAGCAGCAGCAGCGCACAATAGCCGCGCACGATATACACGCTCTTCCGCAATTTCGTTTCTATTTCCTCTGCTGAAAAGATCTCATCGATAGGCCCACCACCACTAATACGATATGAGCACCGGAGCCTACAAGAACAACTTCGGCTAGTTTCAAGAACACTGCTAGATTTCTGCTGAGCTTAATTACAGGTTTTTTAATTTTCAATAATTACAGAATTGGGAAAGTATACTGAGCTAAAATGCTAACCACGCCGGCGAACGTTTACACAATATAAGCTGGACAGAGTGAAAACTGGAAAAAGAAGGTTAGCTGAAAATAAACGAATAGGCATAGCAAATTTCGGGATTTCCGTTTTGGTCCGAAGTTTTTGTGTCATGGCGCCCCGAATTTAGAGCACGCTGTTTTCCCAGTTCAAGGACATGCACGTGATCGTGAACGCGAACAAATAAAGTTATGGCTCTTTGTGTAACTTTGTCTAATAAAAGCGTTTTTAGAATGCAGCCTAAAGTTGCAGCAATCAACGCTGGATTTATTGTTGTATGTTTTTTATATTCCGCAGAAAAGACCGCAAGAGTAAGAAACAAATTATAGAAAAATGACGAAAATCTTACAAAAACCTCTCACAAATCCCCAAAACTACAGGACTCTAAAACTTTATTACACTGAAGGCTGTTTGTCAGTTGAGGCCTGAGGCCTGAGGAAACAGTGATACCATTGTCTCGCGTGCAATATCTTGTCGTCTAAAGAGCTAAATTTGTTATTAGTGGCGCGCGCGTTTGTCACCCGTAGTTTGGTCGTCGGTCGGTGGTCTGTGAGAAGCAGCTGTTTGCGTCATGCGGCGCGTCGATGAAAGCGTCGCCAAGTTGTGTTGTACAGTACACAGCAAGGATCTACACCACGGGACCTCGCAGCTTCCTGGCTGCGCATCAACCCGCAGCGCTTCGTCTGTCTTCCGCCACCAGCCCACCATCTCGCAGCATCACATCTAATTGTCTCAACCACCCACGAACACTCATCCACCAGCCGAAATAGACGCATTCCTAGACGCCGCCGACAAACGATAGCACATAAAAATCACGATTACTGCGACGCCGTGTGTAAACAAATTAGAGCGCTTTGAAGTCACCAGCGAAAGGGACAACCGCAGCGCGTGCGTTACTGTCGTTCACGTCAGAGCACGGCATGCAGCCTTGTACTAACAACACGTCGTCTCATGTCACGCTTCATTCTCACAGTCAGTCGGTGACGGTGATCCGTCGTCAATATTGGAGGCCCCAATGTCGAGACACCCCAGGCCGCAAGAACGAGATGCCGCAGGCGTCGAGTAGGGTGGTTGGCAACAAACAAGGAAGTCTGGGGAGCGTCATCAACTCATAGTGATGTCCGTGGCCAAAAATAGGTTTTGAACATTTTTACCACCACAGAACACTTCCGGTTAAACGACTGCGTAGCGAACAAGCAAGAGAAATGTTGACTAATTTCTGTTTTTTTTTCTAATATGATTTTTGGTGGAAGAATTCAGACATTCATTTTGGTATAAGGTCTACCTCTGCAACACTACTGCAGGACATGTTCAAATGTCTTGGGTCCGCCGCCAACCTCCAGGATTGACGCCTTTGCTCCTTATTGTAGTTATTGTCATTAAGCTGCAGTTTAATTAGGACTTATTTTCCTTAAGTGTTTTTTAAAGTTTGTTTAAATTTAATACACATATCAAATTCTAATGTAACTAATTTAATGAAATTTATTTGATAAACAACAAATAAAAATTACGATGCCGGTACAGTGTGGGAATTGCAAAATATTAATAAACAAAAAGCCCAACTGTTGCTAAGGGAAGACGAGCTACACGTGTTCCTGTTGCAGAACTGACTTTCAAGGTCATTCAAAGCCGATGATTTTCATTTCATTTGCTAGGGCGTATCCATATACCACTTTTTATTAGTAATTATTAAAAACCTTGGCCCTATCCCTCACCGTTTTCGAGATATGGCCAGTTATATAGCTTAACACTTTTTATTAAAAACTGCGCCCAACCCGCTGCAGATAGAGACATGGTTACTATTGACAGCTTACAAAAAGTTGCCGCTCGCCAGCGCCATACGATAGTATTATCGCCGACCCCTACGACTTACTGTTTAGCCACAATACATCCGTGACGGACGGATGGACGACACATCGTAGCTGTAGCGTGTCAAAAAGATAAAAATGGAAAAGTAGCACATTTAATTTATTGCATGCTTTTCGAAGTTGAATGCACTTTTCTCTAAATTATATAGTACGATACGCTACTGGGCAATTCGACCGATGATTCAGTGCCCGATTTGCGTCAGACACGAAAACGAATAGCCTTTACATTATAACGATAAATGGTCACGAATTATGTATGTGTACGTTCAATGCTAATGCTAGAGCGAGAGTAAAGCGAGTCAACGTCGCTGGATGCTAACAGTGCGTAGCGGTCACGCCTAGTTGATGCCGGTGTAATTCGTTTGCTGGTGCTGCAGTCGCCGTATTGGTCGATATGCAGATGCGACTATTCAGGAACAATTAGATGTCGTAAAGTACGCTACATAGCACCACTTGTATAACGGTGGCGGCCTGCATGGCCTAGACTCGACTTCTGATCACATCGCAACAATGAAAGGCGGGCGATGTGTAATATTGTTCGTCGTGCATGGATTACACGCATTATCTGCTGGTGATCTACTGTCGTCGTCGTAGGATAAGTTACGTCAGTCTCTGATGTGATTGTGACTGGCTGCCGTCCTGCGCCCGTATAAGCTATGTGGCTTATTGACTGCACCTGTTGTAAAATCGAGCGAGAGGTTTAGGCTACTCGATTACTGATTTATCGTGAAAGTTAATCACAAGCTCATCTTCCAATAAAACAGCAGCACAACAAGTTCACTTATACTCCGCGTATTTTATTGCAAGCCCACGTCAGATTGAGAGCTTTTTAGTTCGTGTTAAATATATTTGCAAATTTTACACTTTGTTTAACATTACATCATGGGTTGCGACAATGCAAGCAAAGCTCACTGAGATTTTTTTATCACATAAATTACTTGGTTGAATTCGATCGTGTGGGTCAAGATAAACAATAAGCCTTGCAGAGTATCGCTAAAAATGTGAGTCTGTTATCACTAAATTTCATGTTTAGATTTTTTTATTTATATTATAAATGGTATAGCAAAAACAAAAGCATTTTAATAAGTTAATTTGCCAGGTAAATGTTACAAATATTTCATCAGTTTAAAATGTAGCATTTATTTTATGCAACTTTATTCGTCAATTTAACACTGACAGCATAATAAACAAAATTAATAAACAAAATTAATTAATCAACATACAAAACTAACAAGCAACACTAGTAATTAGCATTGTTATTGTACCATTAATTTTATTTACCGTTTTTAAACAGCGTACTTACAAAAAATAGCCGTAAAAACACTATAGTCTAACTTAGTTTTTAAAGTTACTCTGTTTATGTTAGTTGCTACTTTATGGTGAATAAAGATGGATATGTAAACGCCAAAAAAGCGATACATTATTAACGTCTGCTTTCGCATCCAGATAGCCAGCCAGGAACATTGGCTGCATCAGCTTATGTCGTTCATAAGCGTGTGTCTGCCAGATACAATCTGTTAGTCTCCTGCTGGATTGAAATGGTCGTTGAGCAACGCTAATGGACGACGGCACATCTTAACGGTTCAATCGTTACGCAAAAACACGAATACACCGGTGAAGTCTAGCCTAATAGTTGGGTGTCGCCCGTGCTGAGCAGCACGTTGTCGAGATGCTGGCGTCAAGAACGTATATGCCTAGTGCTGAGGCGACAATGGCAGAGTGGGGACTGGCTTTGATGCTGAGACTACTGATCTTAAGGGAACCAACCTGTTCAAACGTGAGTCGTTTTGATATAGCAGCCTGCCTCACTTCACATGTTGTGTCTGACTATATCGCACTGCTGGAGTGGGTAAGCGAGCACGCAGTACGAACTTATGGTACAAAAATATCATTATACTGAGTGATGCAAAAAACGATATCAAGGATTAGTTTCATAACTGACATCAGATCGGAAGCTGTGCGATTTGCTTGTGTTGCAAATTGCGTAGAACAATAAGGCTATAGAACAGAACAAACGGCTATAGAAATGCAATTGCTCTGTCACATGCAGCCATGCATTTCTTGCAAGCTGCGAGAGTCCCAGCGTCGTCACGCAGTCAGTAAGAGATGCAGAGAGGGGGAGAGAGAAAGAGATAGACGACGGAGAGATGGCAGCGACCGACTGCATGTAGGCTATAATAGTGAGTGCCGCTGGTCGTCGGCGTCAAAACTGCAGCATACGTGCAGGGTCTAACTAGCGATGTCATGCACGGAGCGTGGCAATACACACTGGACGGACCGGGGACCCCCGTGTCCAGTCAAGCGAGTCCATCAAGCGAGCTGCAGCTATACAGCGGGTGGCTCAAATCGCGTGGAAAAATATCCAGTGATGCGTGTCTGCTGCCGTCTAGCTGACATACGGTATATCGGCAGCGCAGCGGCAAGCACTAATTAAGAGACTCGACTGAACGGGCGTGCTCGCCGGGGCGAATATTACCACGACCACTGACTCGTGTTTTGGCATCGACCGACGATAAACTCTATGTTATGTACAAATGTATGTACAAAGCCAGCCGTATTTATAAAAATTCATAATAGCCTACAAATGAGCAAAATACTATTGTGAACTGCCATTGATTTGATAAACGGACAATACTAATGCACATTATAATGCACACGTTATGATATATTCATTATTTGTGTAAATTATAATGAATTTCATATTTTCAACTTTTTATCTGTACATTTTACGACAGTTGGGTCATTGTAATAAAGATTGCGTTGAATTTCATTTTTGTATGCAGCAGTGAAACACATAGTTGGTCACCGCATCTAAAATGATGTAAAATGTGAATGATTAAAATAAATGACGACTTGTTTATGCTGTTTGTCATACAGAATGCAATTTGCTCATCGCCGTCTCAAAAATTGTTGACTTTGACTGTACAGTCAGCTTAAGCTTATGGGTGCAGTTTTCGACCTTGCGTGCGAGGCTGCCCGTCAGAACTTTTAATTGGTTGTCAGCGCCCAGTTAAATTACACAGAAGTGACGTAATGCTGTGGGCATTGCGACTGCGTGTTCGCGTTAGCATGGACGGTGAATAATGCATCTGATGCTTTGAAGACGCCATGCAGCCGCAGCAGCATGCATTGTGCTCCATGGTGCGCTGTGTCCAGCATCTTTGCTGCTGCTGCTGCTGCTGATGCTGCTTGCGTGACGTCAGAGCACTCTCAATAGGCATCAAACTGGTCAGAGCCACACTCTGCCAAAACACGCTTTGTCAACAACCGACCTAACAGCCGAAATAACTAAACCTAATGGTTTGTTAAAATAGCAGGCGGCATAACGTACTGCATGGATGCTGATATAATACCGACGAAACTAAAATTAAGCAATGACAATGACACAAATATTGAGATAAACTGAACAAGGAAAATTGAACTATATTGACATGTTATGTTTAAAATTTCCAGTTACTGAAAAGTAACAATGCAACAAACTTAAGAAAAAAATTTTCCGAGAAAACGATTTAATGCGTGCATTAAGAGTTTGTTTAGTCTGAATCGCATCGACTTGACTGAAAGTCTTGATGCCATTGCAATGAAGTCGAAACAGTAGTTTTGTTTTTTAGATATAATTTTACAAAAGTAGGTTCTAAATAAAAAACATTTTCTGAGTGTTTGCCAGTTGATTGATTCTGTATAAACTCAGTTCTTAGTTTAGTTAAGTTAATAATTACGTTGTTTTTGTATTTTGTTAACGTACTTTCAATGAAGATAGAGACAAAGCAGGCCATTTTGAGACAGCGGGCAAAGACAGTGAAACAGATAGAGAGACAAACCGGCAGGCAGACAGACAGAGAAAAAGGTGGAGAGATCATTATATCAGGTCGAGAGGACGACAAAAAGTCGTAGAACGAACGGGTCAGTCGGTAATGATTTCTGACACACAGCGACGCGGTGACTAGTGACCGACTGAACTGGCCGAACACCGGCGCTTTGCACTGCCCTGCATTGGACTGGACCGGACTGCAGTGAATGAAGCAATGAATGCATGTCGACACCTGTTGTAGTTACCGCGCTGCACTCCACTCACAGGACTCTGCGACAGACACGCGAGTCTGTGCGACGCTCTAACAGACTCTTCACTCTCCAACCGACTCATTGCGGAAGCAAGGAAACAACTAATGACATATATACGTTTTTATTTATCCGTTTAGCTCCAAAGTAGAGATGACACAGGTGTGGTAACATGTATGCAAAAGCAGACAGTAAGCCTACAGATGTCGTGCCATGGTGGCTCAGCAAGACACACGATAAAGGTAGCAAACTGCAATGGCGTAGACAAGGGGGCCTAAGGGGCCCAGCCCCCTCAATCCTCCAGACAAAACATCAGCATACGTTTAAACTATACTAAATTTGCCAATTTAGTCACTTTATTGTCGAAAAAATAATTAAAATCGTTGCCACCAGATCTCATCTTTCAAGCTAAAATGCACCAAATTCGATTTCGGCTCACAGAGCTCTCCCAGACTCCTAGCTAGATTTTAGGGGGTTTTACTTTCAAGGAAAGGGAAAAAGAAAGGGGGAGGACAGGGAAAGGCAGAGAAAGGATTAAAAAGAAATAAAAAAGAGGAGGGCCGAAAAGGAAGAAAAGAGTAAAGGGAGACGAGGCCCCTCCCAGTTAAAATTTCTGGCGCGCCACTGGCAAACTGAAAACGAGAAAACCACAGACAGGTAAACAAGAACCTTGTATGAACGCCAACCAAATTTCCAAGTTAATCAACGTTTGGTTTCGTGCAATAATTTTTATGTTGACTGTAATTAAATCGGCGAGATGATTTTTTATTAGTGTTTATGCAATCGGCCCTGAAGTTTTTATGCTTTGTGCTTCTTATCATATTTTGGGGCGCAAAAATACAACGTGCAACCGGGCTTCTGTAGTAACGTGGGAAGTGCGATTGGCTGTAGTCAGAGTCGGCGTTCCATAACGGCTGCAGCGACCTTGCCGGACAAAACAGAACGCGCCTGAATTCTTCCGGACGACTTGGACGATGCATTCAGCACCGCTGCCATGCGACAGTTATTCTGACACGTCGAAAACATGCAATTACCCTCGGTCAGCCTTGGTCACTCGACCCCATCAACTAACCACGCACCGACCAGAGAAACTCGAGCCGGTCAGGCGAAGTAATTAAACGCAAAATGCAACTGGACAAATTTCCTAATTGACATACAACTACGTGAAAACTCACTGCCGCCGAGTTAAATCGTAACTAAGTGGTACTGACCAACGCCGCTTATAATCACCGATACCCTCATCGATATACGATGCAAAAATATTAAAATAATTCTTTATAGTAAGCAGTCACGACGCACTTCTGAAAAAAAGTCTTTTCAAAGGCATTTTGCGTAAAGACTGAAAATCTGACTTCTTAACGTAATTTAATATGGGGAATTCGTCTGTGACTCTGTGCGTTTGTCTGTCTGTCCCAGTGTATAATGTCTTACGAAGTGTAAGAAGAACGCGCTAATAAGCACGTGTCCACACTGATTGAGTAACGACGTTGACACTTTATACCAACCAACTTCTTCTCTACCGTCCATTAGTTCGCTCACCGAAAACTTTTCTTGCTATCTGTGTCCTGTTTTGTTTGACTAGCTTTCGTCAATAGCAAATTAGTGGTAGGCCTACTGAAGTACTTGCGAATTTGTTAGATTTAGTCTGACTGACTTGTCTTGTTTATTTTTTTAGCAGTTTTTAGCAACTCCGATGTTTACGCTGTCAAAATAACCGTTTCATCGAAAAAATGATGAGCGGTCAATTAACAAGACGAAGTGGTCAGTGAATTGAATGAGAACGTCGTGTTGATGACTGTCTGTTGACATGTCAGTGCATCTACCTCTACGCTATTGCATGTACCGTCTCTCAGTCACGCCGTTTAACACGTCTCTGCAGTAACGTAACGTAGTAACATAAGGGCTGCTTATGTGCAGCGAACATGAACGGTAACTAGCATACTAGAAATGACAACAGTGTTTGGAGCTAAAAGCCAGCTTTTAATTAACCTGCAGAAGCGACATTTTAAAGCTTAGAATGATCGATTTAAAAAGAACTTTCGTTTTCAATTAATGGGACGAAAAAACAAACAAGAATCGGATGTCATTCCTAACGAGTTTTAGCGCACCGATCGATGACATGACTTTTGCTTCGAGTGCCCACTTCATACACTGTATTTAGAAAATTTGCAGAACGGTTTAGCCCAACTTAGGCCGAATTTTTAGCAATGCCTGAGTGCAACAAGTACAACATAACGTTAAAATTGCAAAAATATAATATCATTTCGACATACTGCGTGCAACAAAAGCTGCAGATAATTGTATCAAACCATCTTAGCATATACATAAAACAATTTAAAGCAATGGAACCGTCTGTACAAAAAAGTTCTGCAGTTGCTTGCTATAGTGATTAATTTGGAGAATGAAGGCGTTTTCATTCAAGCGATACAGACAGACTGAATAACTGCCTATAGCAGCATCAATAATCCTGTCCAAGTTAATTACTGGCAAGGACGTGCGGGGCCATAATGTGCGTCGGCCACCGGGCACCGCCCACGCCCGCTCCAGTCCATTTTGTTTGCAGTGCATTAAACGCCCACCTTTCCTCACCCAGTTCACATAGCCGCAATCAGCCGTGTGTCACCTGCAGAACGCTTGAACCCGACCTCGACTTTCATTCCGTCATGCGTTCAGTTACAGCGACCTGACCTACACTCCTGTCAACGATATTATCTGCCAGCACAGGCCTACTGCTGTCCTCGCAGACATAATCTGTAAGACTATCTTGTACAGTACCGAACTTATAATTCTACCTGGAAATTTATGCTCTACCCAAAAAAACGACGTAGGCCTTTCCGTTACGACATCATGCACACAGTTCCAATTGTCATAAAACATGAAACACAACATAAACTATAGTTTATACTAATAAACCTATATAAAGTAATGTTAAGCTGCTTATTGTGTATGGTGAAAAGTTCGGGTATGTTTTATGCTGCAAAATATCCAATTTTTACTAAGCTTACTAATGCACCAAAATTCATTTGATAACGGGACTCGGTGAAAAATCAACAGAGACCCTTGCAAAGTAGACAACTTAGCTGGCTTAAACGGAAAAGACATAAAAGAACACACGTAGGTTATAAACATAAACCATCAAAAATTTAACGGTTTAGAGTATCCTATATAGCTAACTACACATGACGTCAGAGGACGCAGCTAATCTCAACCAACAGTAAGATGTTGTTTGAAAAAAATAATGCACTAAAGAAAACCTATCACGCGGATATTGATCCGGCGTTACGTCGAGTCTTATCGCGCACCTCAACGGTCGTATTTGTTGACATTATGACGACACAATGGCGCATCATATCGACACAGAACGGAAATAGAATTGTGCAGCCGGTAATGGACACAGAAGCGCTGGTCTAAGTACCAGCTTATGAGGCGCCGCTCGTTAGCGACCGGCAACCGGAAATGGCGCCGAGAATGTCTTAATGCGCGTGCGCGAAGCCTGGCTGTTACTTACTTAACATCAACATCGACTCCTGTGGAGCGGTGGCAATTTAACGGCAGCGTCTGAGAGCTCTTAACGAGCAAAAATCATCCACGCTAAATTACGCGCATCAGCACATGCACTCTGAGTTCAGTTCTGTCTTACTCGCGCCAAACTCATCGTTATCAATAAACTACATTTCACATCAGGCAAGCGGTGAAGACGAGACTTGTCAGAAATATAAGTATCCCAAGTGTAACATCTTTCAAACGAGTGTAGGACATTCCCCCCCGGACGTTTTCCCTCCCGCACGTTCCCCCCTGCTTTTTGCATACCCGGACATTTTCCCCTTCTATGTATGGCGTTGCCGAGTGTAAGTTGTATTTCGTGTAAGTATCAATCACTGACATAATTATATAGTCAAATAGCAAATATCCAAATGTATTCATGTCTCACATACAGCAATATATACAGCATATTAAAAATGTAATAGTTATGAATAAATATATACAGTTATATAGAACAAGTCTTTTGATATATTAATTTAAATGTCACTGAAATAAGGCGATATTATATACAGCTATTGACCAAAAAGAAGAAATAGTGTAATAGTCAGCAAAGTGTCACTGTCACTTTCACTTGAAGCGGACTGTGCGCGCGACCGCACGCAAGGTCTCTTCCACCGTATTTTAGACATCACGTCGTGCTGCACAGAAGGTGTACGGTTGACGCTGCAAAATCTGGGTGGACATCTTGAGATGCTTTGCTGGCGGCTGGACACGTGCATTCTGCAGCAGTGTCGTCGACGCCGCGGTCGCATCCTGCTGCAGTTACTCGATGGCGCACCACACCGACGGTGGTTACCACCGACTAAGCAGCGAAGCCCCTATTCCACGCCTCGTCCGGTCGTCGCCGTTCAGCGTGACGACATGCACGTTCCAGGTGGACACCGGGAACAGCGGCGACAGCGGACGTAGCATTATGCGCGGAACAGAGGCGCCGCCGCCGTCGTCGTCGTCAGTCGCTGCAGCTGGTTGCTAGCAGCGTTTGTAGCTTGTCGGTTTCCTCCACGTCGGTAACGCAGCCGTGCAGCACCTAGCTGCATGCCGTCGACGACGTCACACTTGGGAAGGAAGGCCACGCTCGCGCTCGTCATACACAAGGGGGGAATGTCCGGGTATGCAAAAAGCAGAAAGGGAAACGTCTGGGAGGGGGAAACGTCCGGGGGAAAGTGTCCGGAGGAAATGTCCGTCTTTCTTTCAAACGCACATAACTTCTCCACAACACAAATTTGCAAGACTTAAAATGACGAAACACGAAATAAAACGATAACTGGAAATTGCAGGATCATGAAAATGACGGACCAAATCGCAGGGCTAGAAATTGCTGGAAAATGACGGACCTCAAAGGTTGTAAACAACGCCACTTTTAAATAACGTAGCGATGACGTTGACTCATACGCAGTCAACCACTGTCACTGCCGCCATCATGCACCTAACGGATTTACATTCGCTAACATATACGTTCCTTTGAAGAAAATGTAGTCTGTAGGCTTATATCAGAAAAAAAGTTTTAATGTTAGCTATATATAACTAGTTGCCGTGTTTCTTTTATTTTTTGCTGGTCACTATAGTTGTAGATATAGAGAGATGTATTACGCTCGTCTGCATGATTAGCACAGCTCTATTCCGGGATCGAGACACTGCATGTGACCTGGCTGCTTTTATGACACTGAGCGGCCTCCCGCCGACGCTGACGCTGTGCAGTTATGCCACACAAGACGCCCGACCCATTGGACCACCCGGCTCGATTAGAACATAGTTCGCCTGCGCTAATTAACCAAATTATCACCTGTTTATGCGTAATAGTCGCACCTCGCATTGAATATCGCACAGCGACGCTATAACCGGTCATATTGTCCATCACAGGAACTCACATCGCATAGTTTCGCTTGCGTTCAACAATAATAGGAAAGCAGAAACGGTGAGTCGGCGACCGACGGGCTGAAAAATTTGTGTACAATTATGCTTTTGCTGTATTTGCTGTTTTACCGTTTTCATGATAAATGCCCACTTGTAGGTTGTTCAAGAAGTACGGTAATCTATTTAAAATACAGCAGTATGTTCTGGTGAAATTGAATAACAAAAATAAATATGTCAAATATATAGGCCTATGTGATAACATGTAAAATGTTTACGAAGTGTTTCCCACAGCTGGATGGCAGACCACGAACGAAGCCAAAGGTTTAATCTACCTGACTAACAGTGTATCAACAAGTGTAAATGATAACTTTATTCTGTTCTCTGACTGGTGTCGCAAACATCGTCTGACAGCGCCAATTAGAAATAACAGTATACCGCCAGTTTTAACCTCCAATCAGCAATCTAACATCGTTAGCCTTTTACGTTGGTTTATCAATCGACTCAACCCGGAAATGATAATTATGAAGTTTGACGAAGCGTTGCGTGGTGATCAAATGTAAACACACTGGTTTGACTTTGACATAGTAAGCTTATGGCTTCAGTCACCAAGTTTTTAAACATGACTTCCATGGATATCGTTTTCTGTAGCTGGCTTGGATGTTGTGCTGCGGCGGCTGCGTGAAAGATAATAACAAGTTTAATACGACGAAGACGTCTATAGACCTATACTAATGCCTCTGGCGTCCAATTAATCAAGAGTGACTGCAAGAGCGGCGATATATCGAGGTGGAAACTCGGCGTAGGCTGGGAGCTGACAGAACGTTAATTAAATCTAGTACCGCCTTTATCCGACGCCGTTCGTTGTTCCTGTGCTCGCGAGCTGCTCTGAGATAACGTATAGGCCTACAGTATGTGCGTGCGATTCTTGACTCAGACTCTCAGCCGCGTCCGTCCAGTCAAGTCCCGCGATTTCTCTCCATCGTAAAGACGTCAGAATTGGCATCTGAGGATGACGCACTGAAATAAACGGAATAATGAAGACGGCGAGCGTTCGAGCTATCTATCGGTCGCTTATCTGCTCCGACTGCTGCAGTTCGCTCGAGAAAACCGCTGCTTTATCAATCAGTCGATAATATGGTTTTCACATTAACCGTTGACGAGTATTGAACTCCTCGGTATTTATTCAGGCTATCAACATGTTTCAATTATATCTAATTCTCATAGCATGCAATACAATGCAAGGCTTTATTTTAGTTTAAATTATTTTCACGTTACTGTAAGTATATCGGTAAGTATTATAAGTTGGTAATTGCGTAAGTAACTAAAAGTTGCCTAAGTTGCAGAGCTACTTCAAAGATGAGTGCAGTTAGTAATGTTTACATATCATTTTCGGATTTTTGTGGCGATCCGTGCGGAACCTTCGGCGCTTCGAGTTACGATGTAAATAAATTGTCAGATAACGTAATTTTCATTGAGATCACACCGGCACTGCAGCGCGTACTAATAGCAAAAGCCAATTATTTGAAGAAGACCGGCTAATTTAACGGCATCAAACGTCATTCGGTAATTGTACTTGGGTAAAGCGTAGTTCTGGCGCGTATAGGTACGCAGCAGTGCAAACCTTTACTATTTTCGGCCTGCATTACTGGACGGCGGCGTCGAGTCGAGAGCAGATAAATGTCGTTAAACGCGCTCTGTGGGTGGTGGCGAATAGGGCGGAACGCGCTCAGAAATACGCGTTTATCATTCTGCCGCTGATCACAAGGTGCGACCCCATATATCTCGGTCGGCAGTCTTTCTTCGCTCCGCGGGATATTTTATCCAGCCAGCCTACTCGAAGGCGAACTGGCACATTTCGGTTATTTTGCTCCATGTCCAGATTCAAGTGTTAGCTTATGGTTGTTATAAGTGATATAAAAATGGTCATTGTCTAAAGTAATTTCAAGTTATTACCGGAAAACTGCTCACCACATTGCAACGCTGTATAATTTTCCGCAAAATTATTTGCTGCTGTTTTGACCTGTCACGGAAGATTAATAGATTTTTCCTGACTTTGTAAAGTTTCATATAAGTGTGGGCTAAAAAAGTAAGCTGCAAACTTTTGCTCACATTTACACCAAATATTAACTGATTTTCAACATTCTTTTAGGCCATACTTTGGCAAGTACTTACACATTCCATGGAAAATTTGCAACAAAGTTTGTTGAATATCCAGCCACACAGTTACTGCGTCGCTACACTACCTTGTGAAATATCTTTAGTGCGTGCTTGCTTTAGTCTACCGCTCAACTGCTCAAGCATATGTAGAGATGAAACTTGGTTCTGTAGCAATATGGCTGAAAAAGCGCCAAAATGCCCAAGCAAAGGTATACTACTAGGTACCAGCATGTCTTCCAGTCCTATAGCGACCAATTCAGTTCAACTATACTATATAGATCTGACAGAATATCTGGTTTTCAGTGTTTGTGCTTCTGATGCTGTAGTGTACAGTATGCGCGCAACGAACCTTATCCCACAGAACTGAATAGCCTAGGCCGCAACTGTTGCTAGTTACGAGGCGTGCATAGCGCCAGCGTCTGTTCTATAGTCAGCTGTAGGCCTATTGCTATCAATCAATATGATGTCACGGCCGGACAACGCTGTATGATCACACGATTACAAATTCACAATGCATCACGTCCAATCACTGATCTATCACCATTTCATCGCCAGCGTGCAGATCCATTAAAATAAGCGACAACATTTCGCAAGTTGATAACTTCATCAAATGCAGATTACCAAACACACCAACACACCTCAAAACGCGTAGCTAGTCGCTATACAGATACTTGACGGCTTACTTCTTAGGCCACCCCGTAATCATTTCGGCGAAGACCGCTAAAAATCTTCAGGCGTAAAAATACTTGCAAATTACATCCTTTTATTGGATGTTATCATAGCAGTACTTCGTAAGCTCTCACTTTAAACCTATAAACAAGTTAGCTAGAAGATAAACAGCTTTATAACAATAGTAAGTTAAACAAATTTATGTTTTAATCAAATATTAATACAACTGCGCATTTATAGGCTCTTTGGGGCTGTGCTTTACAATCTCGGCGACGACAGCCAGCTGATTGACATGACGTTAGTGTAGTACTCTATGGATCGCGACGAAATCCATTGTCTACGGTAACGAAAAACGAAATTTACGGCACAATCATCAGACATAAGGACCATTGTGCAAATCAGCTAGGCAACTGTCGCAAATTATCAAATGTGAAAAAAGTTAACCTAATGTAGGCCTATGAATGACGAAACTTTAAATAATGCAGAGAAGTTAGTCGAGACGCATGATAATATAAGCCAACATTTTCCAGGCTCTTCAACTGCTGCACAATGGAGAATTTATTCTGCAGTAATCTACATAGTTAATAGCCCTCAGTAGGGTAGCCAGAATCTAGTTGTAGTGGGACACTTTAAAGGTGGGATATGGGGAGGTGTCCCCTCCCGACGGGGAATGGGTCTGGGGAAAATTTTTGGATTTTCTGTGTGCAAAATGACATCTTTTGGTGCATTTTTGGCACTATTTTGAGCAAATGTCTAGGCTTCTAAGGGGTCACCTGCCCCAGTGCCCTTCCTATGGCTACGCCATGATAGCCTTACAGACCTTTTCGTGCAATATTTATTCACACTGCAGTATTAGCAAAGATCGCTATAGTGCCTAATGCTCAGGCTCACGAGCCACGCACAAGCTGATCAGACGTAGGCCTACTGTCAGACAACAGGACGAACAAATGTACCTTTCTAACGACTTCGACCGGTAAGTTTAGGTCTTCTCCCAGAAATTACGTTCATAGGCTACTCCGACTCCAGTCTCCCACATCAACGCCTTAACTGCTTCATCACATAGCCTACACTGTGTGTAACTTGTCACTTCAGAGTAAACAGTGCATGACGATGTCGCACTACGAGTTTTAACGTCCTATAAAATCCAATATTTTCGGTCTGTTCTTCACTAATGAACGTGCACGACTGCCAGTAGCCTCCATCTTCGGTTCTTACACACGAAAGCTCGCGGCGTGAAGCTCTATCAGGTTCAGTTCTGGTACGAAAACGAAAAGTGAAAAAGTGATCTGTAGGAAAAGGAGGAGCTAGGGTCAGACATCCTGATGCTCAGAGCGGTGCCATATACCGCTGCCAACGCTATAGCGTCCAGCTGGGTTGAACGATAACGATGGCCAACAACCAGCGGGACATGAGTGCAGCCTCAAGTCTTCAGTGTGGTCCGTCTGTCCGTCTTACCGTCTGTCTGTGGCAGTCGCGTTTGACGGACCTCGCTGATATGTCTTCTAACGATCTTGACCTTTACGTCAAACCACCCGTCAACACCACACACTAAATATAACAGTTCTGATATCTAACAGTATCTATAGTCTACTCCGTCAGAATATCGTTGGACTAAAGGAAAAGGCAACTCAGCCTTCCATCCCTTCGGGGTAAATAAATCGAGTACCGGCCTGCTTGGCTGGTGCTAAAACGGGACGATTCTGTGTCGACTAACAGAGGTAACGTTGTGTAATGCCATACGGCAGGCGACGCTCCGCAGCTCTGTGATAGGTTACCATAAATATCTATACACGATCTTCTAATCGTTCATACAGCGTCTAAGCATTCATCACTGCATAGCCATAGAGGGGGGCACTGGGGCATGTGCCCCCTCCCCTAGGAGCCTACTCAGTTGCTCAAAATAGTGCCAAAATGCACCGAAACAAGTCATTTTTGTACAAAAAAAATCTGAAAATTTTCTAGGGAAGGGACACAGCCCCCCTCCCAGACCCCTTCACGGGAAAGAAATACAACTCCTTATATACCCCAGCCTGCAAGTGCCCCCATTACATGTAGATTCTGGCAACACCACTAGCGTTCATACAGTTTATGCAGTATAGGCCTACCTTGCTAAGCCAAATTTATAGTTATTTCTAGGATCCTAGCTTTCTGCGCTACAGACCACACCCGACTCTCTACATGCAGTGCTATCTTTGACTTGTTTCTCTTGTCCCGAACAACTCTGCTGCACATCGGCCCCCACGGGGAAAAATTTGAGATCGAAACCGACAGTTAATAATACTTATTTGTTCATGAACTTATAAATTACAGAACGGATGACATAAAGCAGTAAAATATGCGTAAACTCCAACAAATGCTATCGTTATCAGTCAATTAGAGCGAAACCATATCACCAGTACAATGATTAGACTAGTGCAATAAGCTTACACGGCACAAGTCAAACAAGTACTTTGAGCAAAGCTCACATGACACGCGATAGCAGCGGTCCTGCCACCTGGGCAATCGTGTACAGCGTGCAATAAAATAATATTGCGTCTTGAAGGAGTACAAAAATTTGAGGCCTCCGTACGGAAGACTCCGTGAACCTAAGAGGCCGGAACTCTGATGGTTAAAAATGTACGTTCAATGCTAAAAATTTCATAGGCAGCTAGTCCAGGTCTATCTTCAGCCACTTCAGCACAATTCACTCTTAAAATGTGCGTTGCAGTCGAAAATTGCAAAGAACACTAAAACCCCCTATTTTAGGGATTCAAGGTCATTCAAGGTCATTGATGTAGACACCATTGAAAAGCTTGTCAGTAATGCTTGTTTTGATACGGAGTATATGTACCAATGTGTCTATCACCAACTGTTTTTACGCTAAACGAGCCAATAGCGGTAAAATAACCACTTTTTAGGTAGGTAGCCGTCTTTGACGCCCGCCTGCGCAGGCCTCCTTGAACCCAGGGGGTTGAGACCTGGACTGTTAAAATCTGCGTTTAATGCTGACAATTTCGTGTGCAGGTTGTCTTGGTATATCTCCAGCAATTTTCATCGCAATTCGCTGTTGAAATGTGCAATGCAGTCAAAAATCACGAAAAATTCATCAAAAAACCCTCTTTTGGAGGTTCAAGGTCGTTCAAGGTCATCAATGTTAATAAATGTCAATAAATCATCATCAGTGCTTGTTATGATAAGCAGCATGTCTGTACCTATCTGCAATCGTTTTCACAGTAGACGAGCCAATAACAGCAAAATAAGTCTCTTTAGAGGGGGTACCCCTCTTTGACGCCCTCGTTCGAGAGAAACACCCTCAAACGGGGGCACAAAATTTTGTCACACTAGAATCCTTAGGGCAGCCCACAGTGAAGATTTCGTGATAGTTCGCACCGTTTTCATACAGCTCACGAGTGTGACGAACAGACGGACGGACGGACAGACAGACGCCTAGACGATGGCTAAGACGTGCAAAGCATTCTGCTATCGCACGAAATAATGCATATAGCACATAGGCCTAAGCAAAAAACAGTGAAATACTAACACAACAGTCAAATATCAGCCTACATTAAACAAACAATAACATACAAATTATGCATTAAAACTTTATAACGTCTTATAAATGCAGTGGGTAGAAAATCTGACAGTCTCATTCACTGTCGGGCGTAGAGCGAATAGATAAAATCAAATAAAGCGATAAAATCAAATTTTGTAGGCCTAATGTCTCCTCCATTAGTTTGCACGTGTCTTTAAGGCACTGCGGTGGGCGACTATTTTACCAGATTCATACAAAAATCCATTATAAAGTCAATTTGACATTATAAAGTCAAAGATCAAGGTTAATTGGTCTCATAAATTTCACTCGCAGAATACGCTGCAATTTAGCGATTCAGGAAAAACTTTTGAGTTTTGAAACTTTACAAGGTAAATACTGGCTAGATAAAAAATAACAGAAAACAAAGTTCTTGCATTGCATTGCCACTATATGCCATGCGTGTAGCCAAAAAGTGGTTTGTGGTTTGTGCCCGGAGACGACCAAGGTCGTCTCTGCAATGTTGGCAACCATGCAGTCTTCATTGGCTAGTAATTAATCAGCACTGAAATTAAATACCACTAAAGGTCCACAAAACATATAACATTCAGGTACACATACAATCAGTTTTTGTTTTACAAGCCTATTGTTGTGTAACAGTACCCCACTAAGTTAAGTTTTCTTATTCCAGTAGCGAGATTACGCCGAATTAGGCATATACACGTAAGTTACAACGATAACATACGGTAGGCAGTGCAATATATAGGCCCTACAGAGTTTAAAAATGAGCAATACAATATCGTTCATGTTATGCAATAGGCCTATGATATACAAATTCCCAATGATAAAATACGATAAAGTAAACACAAATAAAACACAAGGCCTAAATGAGACAAAAAATGAGGGCAATGGAGGAGAAGAAACTAATGGAGATTTATGATAGTAGCCTACAGTACAGAAGATGTAGGGCCTAAAGCGTTGGGTTCAACTTCTAGTGACAGTACAGGGGTAGTTAGTTGAATGCAAATCTCAGCCTGGAAATAACACGCCGTCTCTTGATGGTGGGAGGAGAGAGAAAATATAAGATGAAGAGAGAGACTTGAAAAAAAATTTTTTTGATAGCTTCTAAATTGCAAAAGAAAAGAAATGTAATTTGGGCATAGTCCAAGGCGAGAATGTAAGGCATAGGCTAGGCCATGTCTTTTAATCATGGGCTAGGCCTACCAACTAAAAATGGGAAAATAATACGGACAACGCGGTGCTACATAGCTTCCAGACTTTCGCTTTCGGCATGGACTCATGGTAAGACCATGATAGCGATGCTATAATAATTCATCTGTCTGTTGGTGTGTTAGCAGAATTGCACAAAAAGCTGCAGTGGGCCTTGGGCCAAAATTTTCAGGGAAGGTTATAGCAGTGGTTGCCGTTAGGCCTATAGTCTACTTGGCCTAGGTGATTATGTTGGCAAACGGTGCAGTCACCTGGCGAATACGAAAAACATAGATGTATCGAGTTTTTAGCCGACCGTACTTAAGTAACGATCGAGCTATTGGTACAGTTGTCGTCCGTCCGTCTGTCCGTCGTCCGCAACGGATATATTATGGCTAAACGGTAAATCGTAGACTCGTAAGAAAAAACTTTTTAGACCAGTGATTAGCCTCGTGCCTTGAACCTAGGCATGCAAAATTTTAGGGATGTGGTAGGGGAACATTTTCCAATTGAGGGTTGAATGGAGGGGGTAGAAAATTCAATGAAAAATTGGCCATATCTCAGAAACGATGAAAGTTACGGCCAAGGTTACTATTAATCACTAATAAGAAGTGGCATACACCCTTTCAGATGAAATAAAAATCATCGACCTTGGATGACCTTGAAGCTCACTGACAACCAGTAGGGCCCACGGTTGGCTATCCTAGTGACAGCTGGGCTTCTTGTTGTATTTACCAGAAGCCGGCACCATACTTAGTTCTTCTAAAGCTTCTCCAGACTCCATAAAGAATTCAGTTATAGGCATTGTCATAATAGTACAGTTTATTACATCATAGCACAACCTTTTTTGGATTCTGATGCTGCAGTGGCTTGTGCGTTAGGAACAGCAGAATTGACAGTGCCAACTGGCGTGGCCCGAGAACTGAGAGCAGACGGGTGATCTGCAGTCTGCGACGCTGGGCGCATCTGTAAAGGAGGTGGGCCTAAGTCTAAAGATGTGCTGGGAGCAGTTGCTTGAGGTACAGGTGAGTGAGTCGTACGCGTACGACCTGTTGATGACGACGAGTACTGTGATGCAGCTGCTGCAGTAGGCGAATTCTGTCCCACTGTTGCATCAACTCCACTGCCGTGTACAGCACCTCCATAAGACTTAAGACAACTTTTCCTGGATTCCGGTGCTGCAGTTGTATGCGCATTGGGAACAGGAAAATAGACAGAGCTGACTGGCCGGGCCTCAGAAGTGACAGCAGGTAGATGACCTGTAGTCTGCGACGTTAGGCGCACCTGTAGAGCAGGTGCCACAGGTATGTGAGTTGCACCTGCAGTACGACCTGTTGTTGATGATGAATGTACTGTTGTGGGAATGGCAGCAACAAGACGGTCTCTGGCTAATTTGAACATTGCTGCATTAGCTGCACTGCGGTAAGCTGCACTGCCGCGTACAGCACGTCTGCTCAACGTTCCCACATCACCAGTCTCTACTTTCTCGAATACCTCATACTCAATGAGAAACTCTGGGTAGCACTGGTCATTGTCAAATATGACGAAGATGCTTGGAACTGAAACATGGTTGACACAGCTGTCATACAAAGCACCGTGAGGCCGGGACACATCCACGGGCGGAGGACGCTGAAGTTCCGGTCTTCCAACTGCTGACATGCCCACAAGAACACGTCCGAAGAACATGAACCTGTGACCAGAGTTCTTCGCACAAGGTCTAGTGTACTGATCACTGTACTTAGCTGTTGTGGAAAAGTAGACACCCTTGCCGTACACGGTTCCATGTCGACCATGCATGCGAGGGTCAAAGTTCTGATGGCAAATACATCGAACGGTTGCTTCATCCGGTGTGCCGTGAAACAATTTCTGCTCATTGACTCCGACTGTTGCAAGGTGCGGAAGCTTCTCCATCTTTGATTTCATGCTGCAATGACGTATACTAAACGTTGAGCAAATGCGACACATGTAGTATATGATAGATACCAGTCTTTTTTCCGTAAACGAAAACAAAAACTACAAATCGTTCATGCATGTAAACGAAGACCACAGACTAAGCTTACAGTAGAACCAAAATGATTCTAGAAACGAATATGTCGAATAAAAACAAAAAATACTCCAGAAATAAAACACAGGATATTTATCCGACAGCCGTATCAATAGCTACTAGGCTATTGATACGGCAATCAGATAAATATCTGGTTCTTCCAGGGCCAGCCATTTATCCGGCAAATGACTTGAACGGCCTTAGCCGGTACCTACGAGCACTCAGTGGTGCTTGTGGATATCGGCTAAGGCTGTGTCTCTGCGGCGGTACGACGAGCACGCACAAAGACACGACGGCAGCCGGTCAACTGACGACCTCAACCCTAGCAAGTAGGGAAGTACAGATCGCCAGTCGGACAGTTTCGTACTTGCCTGCAGCAGCGTCAAATTTATTACCAAATATACTAGACCCTGAATAAATAAAATTTTCTCTATTTCACTGCATGAATTGACTGTGCTTATCGTTCACAATGTCTACTAAATTGTAACATTTAGGCCTATATTGATGATTAAGTAGAGTACCTACGGTTCCCAAACCGTGCATTTTCCGGTTGGTGGCTAGATTGTTTGATGTGATGTTACAGAGACACTGAGACAGTACACATTTTTAATATGGCATATAGGCGCTGTGCAATCAGAAGAGCTATAGCTTGCAAAAAATGGCATATGCCTATTTTTTTTCTAAAAATGCCTACTAAGTTACAGAATTTCAAAGATATTGACTAGTCTACCTATATCGCATACTTATTTACACAAACACTATGTACTAATACAGCAGTGAACATATGACTACACAATAATAATCAATATGTTAGTATCAAAATGCACTTTTGCAAATGTCTTGTGGAATGAAAAGCAGAGAATACTGTACCGCAGTTTACAAGAACCTAATTTCATACTTAACTGATTAATTCACAATTCTGTAAAAAAAATTACAGTCATAAAAGGCAAATTTTGGCTCAGAACAAATTTAACACTTATCACAAATAATTACTGCAGCGCAGATAGATACAAGAAATTTGAGCTAATGCTCACGAGTCACATGAAAGCCTACAGCAGATCCTGTTCGCAAATTGCCTTATCAGTCTATCCAGCCATTTCGTTGCAATTCACTCTTAAAGTGTGTGCCGCAGCCGAAGATTGCAAAAATCAAATCAATAAAACCCCTTATTTTGGGAGTTCAGGGTCCTTCAAAGTCATCGATGTTCATACGACTGAAAAGCTCGACACTAGTGCTTGTTGTGATAGGCAGCATGCCCATGCCTATCTGCAACCGTTTTCACGAAAAACTGGCCAACAGTGGTAAAACAACAACTTTTACGGGAGTACCGCTCTTTGATGCCCTCATGCACAGGTTTCTTTGAAAGTAGAAAATCGATTATTGGACCGTTGAAATCTACGTTCAACGCTAAACATTTCATGTGCAGCTTGTCCTTGTCTACTTTGATTTTGGCGCAATTCGCTCTTGAAATGTGTTTCACAGCACAAAATCGCCAAAACATCTATAAAAACCTGTATTTTGGTGTTCAAGGTCATCCAAGATCACTGCTTTCGGTGTCAATCGAAAGCCCATGTACAACTTCCTATTAGTGATTAATAGTAACTTAGGCCCTATCTTGCAGCGTTTCAGAGATACAGTGACTTATTGGTCAAAAATCGCAAATTTTTCCTACCCCCCTCTCATTTAGTGCTCTCACTCGGGTTGACCCCTTGCAAATTTATGGAAAGTTTTACGGATCCTGAAACTAGAGTTTTCTACGCATGATGCAGTCAAAGGTAAAGATTTGGTGATCCTAGCTTGCACCGTTTTTGACTGATCCACCCGTGTGACAGACAGACAGACAGACAGACAGACAGAAAACAGACGGACAAAACTGTGATGGCTAAGACACGCTACAGCAGTACCTGCTTTCACGCGTAAAAATTCGGTATGACAACACTGATTTTATTGAGCACAACTTCATCTGACAACTAAAAACATTCAGAATCGTCAAAAACATACTTCTGATATTTGTTCCAGAGATCCAGATTCTGAACGCGATATATTCTACACACTGTGTAGTCTTGTGGAGACAAAGTTGCATGAAACTCTGCAGTCACATGCACGTACATCTCTTGTGTACTTCTGTGTGCCGAACTGATTGGTACCAACTCGGTCCATGCCGATGTTTCTGTGTCCATTGGCAACCAGCCTTCATTAGCTGGCAACTGATGAGGACTGAAATAAAATAGCGCTGGAGGTCTACGCAAACACAACATACACAATCGCTTTCTGTTTCACTGTTTTACCAGTCATTTTTCTGAGTTACTTCACTTTAGGGCAGTCCCCAAAGTAAAGCACAGTACTCATATTCATGTATGGTAGTATTTTTTGTACAGAGAAAATTTTTTACTGTCTACCAGCCAAAGTAAGAAAACACTGAAAGAAAAAAAACACCCAGTGACCCAAGTAAAAAAGTATGTGTACTGATTACTACTGAAAGTATCATAAAAATAATCGTATTAGTTTCAGATTAATTATTGGAAATCAATTCTATAGAACATTTCATGCGAACATTTTCAATTCAAAAATCTATATCAAAAGATCACATTGCTAACCAGCATCTTGACTTCACAGTAACACAGTAAAACAGTAACACAGTATTTAATAAAATATGTGACAAACGCACATAATAAAATAGCAAAACAGAAGAGAAATGTAATTTAGACAAGGTAACATAGCATAAAAAAATCTCTGGATCTCTGGAACAAATATCAAAGTCACTCATTACAACAACTCTCGTAAAGCAATACAGTTCTCGCAGAGAAACATGGTATAATGCAATAATGCTCAACTACAAAAACGAGATCCGTCAGTCATGACTTTTGTTCACAAATTATCCCACAATGAAAATAAACTGATGTTAAAAACAGATTGATAAAATTGTCATCAGCGTAACTTTCAGCTCTTAAATAGTACACTGACAAATGCATCCACGCAAAAGTAAAAGCACAAAAAAGCATACAAGCCGCCGGCGCTGAGATCAAGCTCTGAGACAAAACAAGGGCGACGACACACTTCTCGCTTGGTCTTCGTCCGGACGTTTGTCTGCATCATTGTCGTAAAACTCAACTCGTACTGAAATTCTTCACATTCAAAGCAGCAGTTCTGTTCAGCGTCAGCAAGAAATCTGGCTTCCAGTACATCTTGATACGGCGGTTTCTTGTCCTGGCAGTCAACACAAATTTTGTTTTAGCAGCAGTGGCGGATCTGAGAGAGGCGGACGTGCAGCCGGCCATTGAGTTTTAGGGTAACGCAGCTGGCCCGCCCGCATGCCCAGAAAGCGAGAACTTTGCTAGTTACGTATAAAGAATAGACTATAGATACACATATTCGGCTGTTATTAGGCTTATTCATCTTAAAAACAGTATGCAAAATTTAGGCAGTTGGTCAGTGCATCTATCAGTGGCCAAAATGGCACTTGCTTGCACATTTAGCAACTAAGTTAGCCCAAATTCGCATTTATTGTTTAAAGTGCACTATACTTGAGCTGTTTATTCTCAGAAAAAAAATATTAAAATTGCTGCCACCAGATGTCATATTTCAAGGCTGAAATGCATCGGATTTGATTTCAGCTGGGCTCTGTCCCAGACCCCACCTAGGGAACTCACAGCCTCCCTGACCTTGTAGCTGGATTTTAAGGGGTTCCCGGTCTTACTTTTAAAGGAATTGAGAAGAGGAAAAGAAGGGGAAGAAAGAAAATGGAAAGAAAAAAGGGCAGAAAGAAAAAGCGAGAAAAAATGGAGTAAAAATATTCCACCCCCCTTGGCTGAAGCCTGGATCCGCCAATGTTTAGTAGCAAAATACTATTTAAATTCACAACATATGCAAATGTTTCTGACCAATAACAATTTGTCTAAGTATTGTACTATAATGTAACATTCATAAAAATGACTAACAATAATTTCTATCCTGTGCAAATTAAAAAGTCAATAAAACAACAGTTACAAATCTCTATGCATCAAATGTTTAACCAATGCTGGTAAAAGACTTTTAGATTATGAATATCACCAAAATAATAATAAACTCATCGCGTGTTTAGCACTTTTTTCTTCGGATGCTTATTAGTTTTCTGTTTCAGTTGTTTTTAGTCTGTCTCACCTCACCACGTTATATTACTAAGACAGTTCATAAAATTATCAAACTGCTGTTCATTAGTTTTCATGTTACTTCTTGTCATTAATTTCACAAGAAATTTGAGCTAATGTTCATGAGATGCGTGAAAGCCTATAGCAGTTCCGGTTCAGTAGTTTAGCTGAAAACTGGGGTGTTCACGCTAAGTTAATATACAAATACCAAATTCTCTATCTGGATTGCATAACGATAGTTCCGTGGCGCCACCTTGTGAATTATATAGACTTGTGTTGCAGCCAAAAATTGCAAAAAAAATCCATAAACCCCCACTTTGGTGTTCAAGGTCATTCAAGGTCATTGAATTCAGCGCCAATCGAGAGCCATTGTACGACTTCCTATAAGTGATTAATAGTAACCTAGGTCCTATCTCGCACCGTTACTGAGATACAGCGACTTATTGGCCAAAAATAAAAAATTTTGCCCCCCCTCTCACTTAACGCCCTCGTTTGGGGTGACCCCCTTCGAATTTGTAAGAAAGCTTTACGGTTCCTGAAACTAGAGTCTTCCAGGCAGCCGATAGTGAAGATTTGGCAATCTTAGCTTAAACCGTTTTTGACTGATCCACCAGTGTGACAGACAGACGGACAGACAGAATTGCGATGGCTAAGATGCACTGAAAGCAGTAGCTGTTTTCGCTTGTAAAAACGTACATTAAACCGGCGTCTTCTGCCAGTATTTGAACATAAATACTGTATCACACTGTATCATACACACAGACCACAACAGGCGTCCATACCTCATATTGCACCCAAAGTTTTCTTCCAAAATCTCCACAATTCCAGTACCACAGCCATCGAGTGGCATCATACTGAGTTCTACAGGTAACGTAAGAAGGTGCTGACAGTCGCTGGACTTTCCCAGCTGAACACTCCATTTTGTTAAAATTGATGTTAACTCTATTCATCACACCACTTGTACCCTAAACATGTATTTCAGTACACGAGAAAAAATAACACAATATATGCAACTGACAGACAAAAATGATGAAAAAATGTAACATGAAAATCCACACCGTTGTCAGCCACCTTGTCGTGGTGGTGAGGCTTTGCACCAATGACCCGAAGGATTTCTAAAATCTGGAGGGTAAAAGCCAACTATGAGCTGACCAAACCCATGAGAGCAGATTTGCTACACGTTACCAGTGCTGGTTTCGGCTTCACAGCCGTTTATTTACGGCTTCATAGCCGTTCACGGCTTTATAGCCATTACCTGTAACCTTGTGGTTACATTCAAAGATGCGCATTGGGCTGAACTGATACGGCCTCAGCGCTGGGCAGGTGTAAGAGCCTGCAAATCCCGGAGGTAAGGTAAGGTAACACAAAGTTTAAGGCAACATGAAAATAATGCAACCCAAGTCTAGCGTTGACCAGCGTCTAATACTTTACTTTTGTCACGTTCATTATCTATATAGTTTTTTAAAATAAAATTACCAGAAAATTATGCAAGATATAAGCTTATAACAAAATAAATGCAAACCTTGTATATGGCAGCATGTGTCATATTATCAGGACTGCAGAAATCTTTCTCAATGCTGACACTGTCTTCAAAAGGAACCCACTTTCCAGCATCTTGGACACGCCAAAGATAAGGCAACAAATCGTGCCTAACAGAACATTCTTTACTCTCATTGCACAAGTGTTTAACATACACTTGACACTGATTGTCACGAAATTCAAGTGACTTGTTAGACTGACTTCGCCTATCAGAAGATCTCTGCATTGCATTTAGTTGCCGTGATATAGCTGCTTCAAGCATTTGTGCCGACTCATTCCGATCTGAAGGCAACTGAGAAGACTTAACTGCAGTGACTTCAGTTCCAGCTGACTGTGTGCTGGCAGTTTGCTGATTTGTTTTCTCCTGCACTGACTGAGAAAAGTCAATACTCATTGTACTCTGGTTTTCAACTGATATTGCTGATATTGCTGGAACAGAACTAGTCTTAGATGCTAGATCTTGGCTGATGGTGAATCTTTGCAACATGACAGCATGCTTGGCTTGACTTAAAGCAGGCTTTGTCAGAAAGGCATCTGTTGTAACCAAATGATCAGCTGAACTTTTCATTTTATCTTCATTGACTTGCACTCTATTCTTGGTAGCTAGCTGCATCATATCTATGAAGTTTGATATGTGTGGTTTGCCCCTTTGTTGTGTTGCCCTTGTATGTGTGAGCAAATGTGCAGTAATGTTAAAGGGCAGAATCATCCGATGGAGGGTCTGCAACTTTTTGTCATTACTCAAGAGATGCTTCACTTCATACAGTGTCAAAAGTCTTTCATTGTGGTGACTCTTCAGTTCATGACCAAAAGTACATTCTGAGTTAGAAACCAAACATCGGCCACGAAAGAAGTTATTACACACATGCAACCGAATACACTGCACCGGGCTGCAGCAATTTGGTCCTGAGACATCATTGTATTCAGCACATATTATTGGATTTGAACAACGAGCAATGGTCAAAACAGACTCACTGCTACAGCTGTCTGGGATGGCGGAATTCTGCAGACAGAATGCATTGGTGGGTGTCTTGACATTGTGGCCAAAACAGCAACGATCACCATGCTGACAAGATTCTGAGACTAAATCAGGACATACATGAAGAAAAGTACAATCCTCCTTTTTGCAACCAGCCCTGACATGCAAACACATGCGCAGTCCTTTGAGGAACACAACAGCTACGGACTTCCACTTGTCAGTTTCGTTTACCAAAACCTTGACCCGTTTCAACGTATGGAGAATGGCAATGGCATCATCTGCATCAGAGGTGTTCAGCTGATTCTTCAATTCATCTATGCAGCACTTGCCTTTATATTCATTCACCAGATGCCAAAACAGTGAGTTTTCATCTACATGCACAGACGGCTTGGATTCAGAGTGCTTTCGATGCTTATCAACATTTGCCAGTTTTACATCAGCAGCAGCAGCAGCAGATCTCACTGCTGCATCATTCTCATCATCAGCAGTAACAGATGCAGTATCTGCTATTTCACATTTCAGGTGACTACTGGCAGCCCTTTGAGTAATTTTTTTCTGATGTCCACCTGACTTATTTCCGGTATATACATGGCTACTGTCCTGTTCAGTTATAGCATCGCTTACAGATGATTCTACTGGTATGAAGTATGTTGAAGATTCCACATGAGCTGTCTCCTTATATTTATCAATTCTACCAGCTCTGCTGTGACCTCTTTTATTACCATGAACTCCACGAGACCTTACACTCAAATTTTTGTGTTTTCCCTTTCCAGTGACTGGCGTCTTTCTGGCCTCAATGACATCATCATCAACAACAACAACAACAGATTCATCATCAACTTCCACCAATTCTGACTCTAACTCATCAAGCATTCTGTGGTCAGATGAACTACTGCCAGTCATTTTATACTGAGTTTCACTTGTCTCGATACTCCTAGAATGGCTCTGCTGATGCAGTGGATATCTAGATCTTGAATGTCCTCTGTTACTATGCACATTTCTTTTATACCCTTGCTGCTGAGCATTCTTCCCACGATTACTAATTACAGTGGATTTACCTAATGTAACAATGCTGCTTGACAGCTGTGCATTCTCATCTACTGATTCACTAGCATCTGCAGTGGATGCTGCGGGTGATGATGATGACGACGAACAACCTTCCATCTGTTGAAAGCTGCTGCAGTCAGCTTCGCAAACACTAGGTACGGAGTCTGGTCTATTGATGCCTCTTGCCCGCCATGGTCTTCTGTTGCCTCTGCTTCTCCTTGATGGTCTGTGAGCAAAATTATGACCAGCACCAGCAGTAAGTGATAATGATGAATGACCACCAACTGATGGAACTGCATTGTGTGTACTAGCAGATTCAGCTTCTGTAGTTCTTAGTACATCAGAAGACTGAAACATCTGCATGCTATCATGATTACTGTATGCAGAGTGCTTAGCATGATTGTACCTACCATTTCTCCCTCGTGGCCGCCAACCTCGTCTCTCACAAACATTGTCACCACGTGGACTCACTGCATTGGAATTGCATGACTGAGGTGTAGGCCTATCACCACATTCCTCAGATGCAGTGTGGGCGGCATGGTTATACCTACCACCTCTCCCACGTGACCGCCAGTTACCTCTCCCACGGCCATAGCTAGGCCTATCTGCGTTCTCGTTCATGTCGCAATCCTGTAAATAACGATCTGCAGTTTGCTGCGCAGTTGGCTAAAGACTGCTACGTTCATGACACTGCTGTGCCATGTGTTATGAAAATGTTGAATAGCTGCTAGACAGCTTACTGAGTTGAAATGCTTCTGTCAATATTAGTCATCTTTGGCGATCAGTAAAATAAAAAGTACCGCAGTACTTGAACAAATGATGTCGATATTCAACACCATGTAGAAGGCCTATTGACAGCGTAGGCTTATCTCAGCCAAAGAAGAAGCAGAAGAATTATCGCGAAATCGATGTCTTTAACGTCCAGGAACGGCCCAAAGATATCAATGACATGCATACACTGCTAAGACAAATAACGAAAACTGCAAAATAATAAAATAATGCGACCGAAATTATTCGAAAACACTTCCTAGTACTTTGCTCAAAACCGAAAGCGAAAATATGTGAATTCCTGTTCATGCTTAAAACTCGAAATGTACCGGGCAAACTAACGTTCAGCATTTAACGAACGTAGGTGTGATCTGGCCTGGTATGATAAAAAATGCTGTCAGTGCGTAGCGTACCCTGGTAGCGTAGTAGGCCTAATCATGGTTAGAAGACAGGACGGTTTAAACTACCGGTAACCTATTACAAATGAGACGAAACCCGCACGTACCATAAACTTCGTCAAAGACGAGGCTGCAAAATGTCCAAGACTGTTACATTTTACTTCGTTAACTGCAACATTTAAAATATTTATACTCAGTGGCGTCGCACGGCTCGCGCCCATGGGGCCCAGAGGGTAGGGAAAGTAAGCCCCACATTTTCGCAAAAAGAATTTTTCTGTATAGGCTAAAAACATTTTGCACACGCAACGTACACGTTCTGGAGTAAAGTAGCCTATTTACCTTCCAGCAGTGCATTAAAATGTGCAATTTCAACGTTAATTTAAAAAACTGAAAGAATAGCCCCAGACCCTATTCTCGCCCTACTCTCCCAACTCGTCAAAAACTAAACCGTGTCAGTCTAGTTTAGTTCAGTTCAGTTACGTCGCTCTGTACGCGCCTTTAGCGGCACCCTTAGCGCTAGTGTTTCAAGTCTAAGCTGTTTAAAGCTGTATAAAATCACCTGAGTGTCCGTTTGTGCGTGCGCCCGTCCGTCCGTCCGTGCGAGCGTCCTACTTTTCTTAAGCTACATGTATCTTCCTTCCACCTTCCCTTTTCCTTCCCCTTTTCCTTTCCTCTTCTCCTTCCCTTTCCCCTTTCCCTTCCCCTTTCCCATCTTCTTTCCCCTTTCCTTTAACCTTCTCCATCCCCTTTTCTTTCCCCTTTCACTTTCCCTTGCCCTTTCCTTTTCCCCCTTTTCCTTTCCTTTTCCCTTTCCTTTCCCCTTTCCCTTCCGCTTCCCCTTTCTTTACTTTTCGCTTCCCCTTTCCTTTACCTTTCCTTCCTCCTTTCCTTCCCCTTTCCCCTTCCCCTTTTCCTTCCCCGATAACCTTTTTCCTTTTCCTCTTTCCCTTACCCTTCCCCCTTTCCCTTTTCCTTCCTTCCCCTTTTCCTTACCCTTTTTCCTTTCTTTTTTTCTTTCCCTTCCTCTTTCCATTTCCCTTCCCTTTCCCTTTACCTTCCATTTCTTTTCTTCTTTCCTTTTCCCTTCCCTTCCCCTCTCCTTTCTTCTTTCTCTTTCCTTTCTTCCGTCTTTCTTTCCGTGTCCACGTCCGCGCATCCAATATTTGAGGCGCCATATCTCCGTAACGGTGCCAGATAGACGCATGGTCACTATGGACCTTTTATAGTAAAGCGCTGGTGACGAATCGAATGGTCTCGTA
>Ga0056128_1000667_pt1 | contig 32947 bp, 23 predicted proteins | sample WorMetLIZISLAND2_FD_71113 | JGI IMG/M metagenome (GOLD analysis project Ga0056128, IMG submission 71113) | Marine gutless worms symbiont microbial communities from Max Planck institute for Marine Microbiology, Germany - Olavius geniculatus... ...
CATGATCACATGCTCAGTTGCAGACATTTCAAAATTCATACTCGTATATGCATTAATATTTTGCAGTTTGTCATTTCATTGTACATGTAATTGTAATGCTTAAGAGGCTCGATTAATGTAAAAAGTCCACTGGAAGTTTGTTGAATGTGTAATGGAAATCTCCTGGAAATTTGTTAGGCTGGATTTGTAGACAACCTGTTTTGTCACTTAGTTTTAAGGTGGTGTGCAATGGAAACGTGTAAAATTGCCAAGTTTAAGACGAGTTATATGTGCGCAGATAAATGTTACTCGAGTGAGGTTCAAATCGCATTCTTTCAGTTACAAGCCTGATGCTTTAGCGTTATTACTAGAGCTGTGGATTTTAACGATTAATTTAATCGTTAACTAACAAAGAAAATTAACGATTAATTTTATTTTTAATGATTAATCAACTCAGCCTTGGTGTTAAGATCTTGCGCATTGCTACTGCATTGGACCCACGATACAAAACTTTGCGATGCTTGTCGGCAGAAGATAAAGATGAAACCTGGACGCCTACTGCAGCCAGACTGTCTGCTGCTGTTGACGCAGAGGCTCATACAGAACAGCTGTGAGTCAGCCATACTGACGACGACTCTGATACTGTCTGCAAGCCTTTGAACAAGCGCATCAGACTAATGGATTCTGATTCTGACACTGATGAGCCAAATGAGACTACCACCGAGGAAATCGCTCATTTCAAGGCGGAGAGAAAGCTTCAGGATGGTGAAAACCCACTTCTATGGTGGAAGACAAATGAACATTGTTTTCCTACATTGGCGCGACTGGCAAAGACTGCTCTGTGTGTACCAGCGACATCAGTGCCCTGCGAGAGACTGTTCAGTTCTGCCGAATACATCGTTAACAAGAGACGTTAGTCGCTGGATTTATCAACCGTGAACATGCTTGTTTGTCTCCGGGACTGGTGTCATTAACATTAAAAACCTAAAAGGTTCTTAATTCATTAACACTTTCAGTGCATGTAACTCTACAGTGATTTTTTTATTGATATTATGGTTTAAACAACGCATTTTCAGTGACTGAATTTTAACTAAAATTAACGATTAATTAATCGTTGAATTTCAAAAAGTTAACTATTAAAAAAATTTTAATCGTTACCAGCCCTAGTTATTACGTATGTATCTGTAGACTGCAGAAGGATGTATTCTATGACTACGATCTGGAAGACGAATTAAAGAAACGAGATGACGAGAAACGCAAACAACAAACACGACAAAGTTAGTGAGATACATACCAGACTGGTACACGTTCTGACATGGGACAGGATGTGCGTTTCCATGCATTCGGCTTACACTGATGCAATTTTTGATGTCCATGCGGACGGTGAAACCCCCTGTTAAAATAATTCTGTTACTGTTATTTCCACTCCCTAGTAGTAATGATACTGCAAACTTCTATTTGCATTTGCGGTTGGTTCCACGTGCCACGTGCATTAAGGCTGGCATATGTGCATTGCTCCTTGTTGTCGGTTCTTCTTCTTCTTCAGTAGATGGTCAAACTTCAACTTGTTGAAGACTCCAGACCATGTCGGGTAGTTGACAGTGTGAAGTGTAGATGTGTTATGCCAACCGTCACAATGCCATAGCGACTGTCACTCCTCACGGAAGGGTCACGATGCCCTTTCACCAGTAAAGGTGGGAGTACCAGGTTGATACTGCTGGTCAGCAGTCATGTCAGTTTTTTTAAAAGTAAAGTTTTCACTTCAGAAACGTTCAGCTCTTTGACTTAAAACATTTCACACAAACATGTCACTTTATAGGCCTTGATGACTTGCAAGTATTTTGTTAAATGTTTGCTTTCTATGGTAAGACCGCTTATTTACAAACGTGTAAATATGATGTCAAAATTACGTCACTGGTGGGAACGAATGTCCAACTTTGACGTTGATGTAACACTTGATTCTTTATAAACGTTCCCTGAAAATTTTAGTGTAAATCTAAGCATTTTTGACAGAGGTACAGAAGAAAACGTGAGTGGGCATTTTATTCGGACCACGGCGTATATGTGTGTAATCACAGCATACGTGAAGCGCGTGATCGCTCACCCATCATTTCACAACGTGGATTACAAGACTTGTGAGAAACTCATGGACACTATGGACCAGGGCGACGTCATCATACGTCCCAGCAGCAAGGTGCTGCCTACTTTTAGTAGTTGCAGCTTTACGAGTAGTAGTAGTAATTGTTGTTCAAGTAGTAGTCGGGAACAGGAAGATAGAGTTTATTTCAGGATTATTCTGTATTAACGTCTGAATGATGACTTTTGGCGAATTATTCCACGGATAATTTCTGGACATTTTGAGTTGTTAAAACACTGAACACTGCTAGGTCGACTCAGCCTTCTACCCTCCGTGGGACGGTAAAATGAGTAGTAACTCATTTATGGGTTACAGAAGGTGGTGACCTTAGTACAGCTGTCTGCAGGCTGCACGTGGTGGCCGTGCGGCTGGCGGCTCGGGTTAGTGACAAAAAGCGCATTAGAGGCGTTGTACACGAGATGCGCTATACAAATTGACACTTTTACCTTTTACCTTTACTGATCATTGTTGTTGCATCAGTAACTTGAGATTCTTAGGATATTGCAGTGTGATGAGTCTGACATATGATACCGTTAGTAGGAGCTAGTTAGTCAGATGATATGAGCTGTTGTGTGAAACAGTTTCTTTCTGTAGATGATAGCTGTATATCAGTGTGTCCATATCTGTTGTCTCTGCATTTGTCTGTGCCTGTATGTACAAGGTGCGGCAAAAAAGTGTACCCTTAAAGTTTTACGTCGTTTTTTGAGCAACTAGTTGGGATTTCACTATGAAATTTTACAGCTTTATTTACTGAAATTTTTTACATCTAATTGCCAAGTAAAATGTGATTCTATTGAAAAACGATGAAGTTATAGACTTTTTAACGTGACCACCTACCGATTTTTTAGCATTAAAAAATGTTCAAGCTAAAATGCTATTTAATTTTCAAAAACTGGTTACACGTTACTGCTGATGACGTCACAGTATGTTTTGATAAACAGTAATTTTATTGTTTATAAATTATCACTAAATTATTGTTCTTTTAAAGCAATCGCCGGCTGCCCCTCCGGGTTCATCTTCCAGCAGGACAGCGCGTCAGCACACACAGCGCGCAGCGCACGGAACAGATTGCGGACCCACTGTCCAGATTTCACCACAAAGGACCAGTGGCCTCCAAATTTGCCGAATATAAACTCAATGGACTATCACATGTGGGGTGCAATGTTGGAGGCTTACTGCAAGCTTATAACAAAGCCAAAAAGCAACCGCTGACGTCAACGAAGCACTTCAGGTTATCTGGGGCAAACTGCCATAAGGACTGATTGGCAAGGCTGTGAAAGAGTTATCAAATTAAGCGACTGAAGGCTCTTGTTGGAGCTTGGAGCTGGCAGTGGACACTTCGAACATTCACAGTGACGATGAAATTCTGGCGTCTGATCATTAATTAACTGTGTGGTTTCAACGATGTTATTGAATTGGTGTTGTAGCTTGAACATTTTTTAATGCTGAAAAATCGGTAGGCGGTTACGTTAAAAAGTGTATAACTTAGTCATTTTTGAACAGATTCATGTTTTACTCAGCAGTTAGATGCAGAGGGTTTTGTCTAATAAAGCTGTAAAATTCCAAATTAAAATTCCAAATGGTTGCTGAGAAAACAGCGAAAACTTTAGGGGTCCACTTTTTCTGCCACATCCTGTAGGTATCAAATCACCTGACATTGACGTGGATGGCGGCTGATGGAGCTCTGTGTGACAGTGGCTGTGTACGTCTGTCTGTAGGGTTCAGATCATTTGACAGTGACATGGAAGGTGGCCGAAAGAGCTTTGCAGCATATTGATGTACGTGAGGAAGGCAAAGAGAATGTCTTCAGTCTCGGACGCAGTCTCTGGATTGGCAACGAGGTTTGTCTGTAATGAGTTAATAACCCGTCTGTCTGTCTGCTACATTGTTTGTGTCTGTCTCATGGTCTGAAGACACACAGGTGTCTTCAGTCTTGGGTGCAGGCTCTGAAATTATGTCTGTCTGTCTGTCTCTCTTTTCTCAATCTGGGACACAGTCTCTGGATTGGAAATTAGGTCTACATCTCTCTCTCTCTTTTTGCCCCTGTTTGCTAATCTGTCTGACTGCCTCACTGTCTGGTGTTCGGATTGGCAGTGAGGCTTGTTGACCTACCTGTCAGTTACTTACTAATGACGAATGGCTGCTGTACCGTGAAAATGTGTTTTGAGTTCTACTCGGCACTGCATCTTACTGATTGATTATAGCGCCATTACTGTTTGTCTCTCTCTCTCTCTCTCTCTTTCTGTTTGTATGCATGTGTGTGTTATCTCTGACTGCTTGTCCCCCCTGGCTTTCAATAGACAACATTCTGAGATTAATGACTGTTCGGAAAATAACACAGTTCTTACAATTTAAGGCTTAGCTCAATTTTTATGTTTTTTTTCTGTAAAGGTTAAACTTTCTGTTCCATTATTGTAAAGGTTAAACTTATTGTTTTATTGGTGGCGTGGCGTAGTTGGTAACGCGTTTCGGCTGAAATGAAGTTACTCTACGCCGGACCTGGTTAGTACTGCAATGGGTGACTGCTTGCGGACAGGTAAACCATCTCGGTGCGAAGCCTGCCAGCTAGGTCGACTCAGCCTTCTACCCTTCGTGGGACGGTAAAATGAGACTGTGTCCCAGATTGAGAAAAGAGAGACAGACAGACAGACAGACAGACCTAATTTCAGAGCCTGGGTTACGGAAGGTGGGGACTTTGGTACAGCTGACTGAGGTTGCCTAGCCGGCCGCTGCGCCAGCCTGTGTCTGCAGGCTGCACACGGTGGCCATGCGGCAGGCGGCTCTGGTTAGTGACGAAAGCGCATTAGAGGCGTGCGCATGTTCGCGACGATGCACTATACAAATTGACGACCTTTACCTTTATGTGTTTGTGTGCATTGCCAGGAAAGGCCATCACCAAAATGACCTATACTGTATTGGGCGTGACGTTAGATACTGCTCTATCACTGTCACTATCCGACAGCTTGTGTGTTTGTCTGTCCATGTGAAGGCATTTGAAGATCTGGATGAGATAATAGCTCGCTACATCCAGCCAATGGCAGCTTACGCTCGTGATCTGCTGAGCTACAAATACCACGTGGACACTGAGGGCGGACGTAGAGATATTCTCGACCGTATACTTATTGATGACAAGAGAAAACAGCCAAGCAGGTCGGCTGCAGCTGCTTACAGTGTTGAGCTAATAATATGATGTGGTTTTTATGGTAACATGTTGGACACATCTTGAGGCATAATTCAGTGTTATGTGATATAATGGAATGAACAATGTTGGGTAAAGCAGCAAGGGGAAGGGACAACGTCTATAAATGTTAAGTGGCATCTCCAGCGTAGCTTAATAATCCATGAAGATAGAAACAGGTGTCAGGACTGACAGAGAATTAGAATAAGAATATACATGATGGTCTGTATACACACTAGATGTGGCAGTTGTTGATCGTTTGTCGTAACGTAAATGTCTGAATGCCACGCAAATTGTATGTAAATCTGCAGGATTCCTTACTACTTGAGTTATTCCACGCAGTATCCCGGCAAATTCCTGCTGTCGTATCTGCCGCGCAAATCCACGCGCCATGAGTTTGTGACGGTGACGCCGGAAGGCATTCGATATCGTTCTCGGACTTTCCCGGCTCTGGCGTCCATGATTCGCTGGTTCAAAGAACATTTCCGTGATCCAATTCCAGGTCAGTGTTTCTGCCTAAAGCTCTCGCTGTTTGCCGCCACTGTATGTCGTAATGTCAGTATTATTATATCTCTTAGCAAAGTGAAAAAGAGAGAAAATTGGATAAGTTATGTTGCACAGTTTATGAGAATTGAGCGCAGAGTCATAGATAATGCCTGGTTTTAGAAACTAAGGATACTTATATCAGATTGATTATACTGAGGTCGGGGAATATTCTGAGATTAATGCTTAGGTCAGGTTTTTGCGTTGCAGTTCTTGACTTTTGGTCTATAGATGTCTCGGTCTTCAATTAAGTCTTGAATCCTACTTTGGATTAACTTATTATTGTACTAAGTTCATGATGAGTATAATTGGCAGTATGTGTCTGTGTGTGTGCATGCATCTGTTTCTGTCCATGTGGTACTGATTTTATGTCGGTCATCTGTCTCGATGACGAAGTCAGAAGGTTAACCAAGCAACCCCATCTCTCAGCCATAGTCCAGTCAAGGCGCCTGTCTCTGTTCGGACACATTGCATGAATGCCCGATGAAACAGATGCAAAACAGATCTTAACAGCTTCCCTCGCAGGAAACTGTTGGAGACCGCTGGGACGTTCTCGTATTACATGGATGAAAACCATTCAGCAGGATCTGAAATCCAGCGACCTCAATATGGACGACGCAGTTGACGTGGCTCAGAACCGTCCACTCTGAAGATTGATGTCTACGTTCGGCGCTACTCACTCTTAGTGGTGATTGCCAGAAATGATGATGATGATGATGATGATCTCTCTCTGTCTAGGGAGGTCTCCAGGTAAGAAGATTCCAGGCAGCAGCATACTGGTTTTTGACACTTCCTTTCTGATGTCTGTCTGTCTGTCTGTCTGTAGGTACACCTGCAGGTAAGACTCCAGGCAGCGGCCTACTGATTGGTGACACTCCGCTAAACCTACAGAACGTTGATGCTGCAGCCATACAGAGGGCCGCCGCTGATCTGCCGACCAATGTGCTCAACACACTACAGCAAGTTGCTGGACAACATGCGCCATTCCAGGCATTCCAGGTAAATGACGACGATGACGATGCTGGCATTAACTAAAAGGCCCCTCGTGAGAGTGCATATCTCCGCTAAGTGAATTTTTACAAATTACTAATAATTTAAGTGCATTATTGGGAATTTGTTAGTTGAAATAACAAACTAAATTTCTTAGCGTTAATAGCTTACAGTATTGCTATAACCGTAGCTTGCTATTGTCGCTGCCAGTGTTGCTGCTGGTGGGTGGTGTCTTCGGACAATACACAATCTGCTGCTGATGTAATGATGTCAGTATTATTATGACGTTTCAACGGTGCACAGGCAGACCGACAGACAGAATGACAAATCCAGTAAGAATATCATTTTTGCCATTCGCTGCATTCAGTTGGTGGAGGTAATCACAATTCCACTGCAGTACCGTTTCCTGGGATGTGCTGGCAGATGAGTTGTTTTGTGGGCAGATGAATTTTGAGTATAGATTTTGGTCACTGACGGCTACAAATATTGCGCAGTACATGGGAGTGGAGCTGCAAAATAGACTAATTACGCTGCAGCTTGCTTAAGTCTCACAAGGTCACGTGATTGAAATCAACCAGTAGCAACAGCTGGCCAGCTGCATTTCAGGATTTGCCCAAAAAATTTACAAGCGGTGTTCATATTCTGCATCATGTGTTCAGATGGATTTTTTAGTGATGGGCAAGCTGAAACTTATTGTCTGTTTATTTATTTTTACAGTCACATCTCGTTGGCAAAATTGGCAAAACTTTTATTGCAGGATGAATTACCTTATGAATTATGAATTAATGTTTTACCTTGGGGCAGTTTTTATTCTGATAGTGCCTATTTTTACAGTTCCTATTCGGATACTTCTATACCGTTATTCAGAGTTAGGGTTAGTGATAGGGTTAGAAATAGAGAGATTGCATCTTTGGCTATGGTGGTTGGTGAATGCATGCTGTAAAGTTATTCGCACAACTGCAGGTGCGCTGTAACGTTTCTCAGAGTAGTAACTGTCAGAATAAGAACCTGTATCTGTTTTACCCAATCGTCAATCTATCTATATTCCCAACTCTGTCATTAACCCTAACCCCATATGACAGTATAGAGGTATTGGAATAGGAACATGTGTGTGTGTTAGACGCCATCGCTGATGATGACTCCGTCACACAGACTTCCATCCACCCCGGGAGCACTCCGCCAGCATCACCAGCTCTCCACCCCACATCATCAGCCACCCAGCACTCCATCACAGCAACAGATGGCCATCCACCGCACTCCGGTGATGCCGTCGACACCACGCGCTCAGCCCCAGCCACCCGCCCACTGGTCCGCCAGCGGCCTGATGAACTCACCGGCCCCTGGCAGACCACAGCCACCTGCCACCGCCGGCACACCACGCGCAGGACAGCAGCAGCAGCAGAAGTCATCGGCCGAGTGGGCCGCGATGGCTCAGCAGTGGGCGGCGGCCAGTCAGCGTCGAGCAACCCAGCCGCCGACCACGCCTAATCAGCCCAGGCTGACACCGCGCCCGTCGCACACTGCGTCGTCAACGTCGTCAGCCAGTCCTTACACAGCTGGAGATGCCACGCCTCTCATTGACGAAAACTAAGACAATGCAACGTGTCCGCTATCATATTGCGTGCATGTTTCTAAACCAGCAGTGCTCTGAAGTCTGACCTACCTGTCACATCGGGCGCTTGGATGATTGTCCAGTGTTCTGTGACCAGACAGACATATGACGAAAGCATGAATGCAAACAGTGGTTAACAGCACCTGATCTGTCTTGTCTTCTTTTGGAATCTGTGATAAACCTGTCCATTGCCCGACATTAGATGCAACGGTTGGTTAAAACAGTCTGCAGTGCACTGGAACTCAGTTCCAAGGTCTTCCGAAATTGTTAACTGGAGTTCCAAGGTAAGTTAATTTCGGTTGGAATGCACATCTGGGTCCTTGCATAGTCGCTGTACCTACGTACAGCCATTGCTGGCATTCGGCTGTGTGTAATCCATGTTATCTATTATGTTTGGGCCCAAACGTGACATGGGTGCCAAAGCTACACGAAGTTGCTGCGCCCCCAAATTTACACTTTGATCAGTCGTTTGATGTCTGCGTGTCGGTCCATGGGTGCATATCATATTGAAGCTTGGTTTTTTAACATGTCATTCTGCTGATATAAAAGTTTGGGTTATTGCGCTGATATGACCTGCTGTGGCTTCAGACAATGTTTAGTGGCCCTCTGTTGATAAATGTTGTGCACTGGTGGTTCAGACCTTATTGACATATGACACTAGATATTACATGACATGAGTGATGACTATAGACATAGCTAACGTTATGTTATGTTTAGTCTGTCATTATGGAGTGACCTGTAACTATTGCAGTCTGTGTCATGAATATTATTATAAACTGTTTTGTGCACTGTGACTGTTTATAATAATTACTTACCAGAGCTGCCGAGCCAAGGTCAGTTTGATTGTATTTATTGTATTCTGTATATGTAGTTGAACATTCTGATGAATGGTGGTAAATTGGACTCAGCACTTGTCTGGAAAACCTGGAAATGTCCGAGGAGTTGCCAGGGAAAACCAGGGCTTGAAGTGGCATTGTGGCAGGGGGGATGTAGGGTTGCCCCCCCACCCAATTTTGGACTGTCAGAAAATCATTCGGTTGATAAGTATACATCCAAAAGTGCAAAATTTGAGACTGAAAACTCTATTTTTTTTGGAAAATTTAGAGGCAGAATTTAAATTCTGAGCACCGTAATCTCCTCTACCAAAAAATTACAATTTTTGTTGGAAAGTTAATTTTTTGCTCCATTTACTTTTTAACCTACGATGACGCTGAGTAGGATGTTATGGGCCAGTTGGTACGGGATACTAGCACTTACTTGGCTGCCAGGAAATCATATCGCTACTTCATTCATGACGTAGTTACGGAATAATATATTTAATGCACACACTATTGGATTTGTAACCACACTCTGATAGCTAGTTCTCCATAGAGACACTTAATTTTTTCCGGAAAGACAGAGCGTTCTGAGCGTTCATCTGTGCGTGCGTGCATCCAACTTTTGAGATGCCACATCTCCATAACGGTGCAAGATAGACCCATGGTGACAATGGACCATTCATAGTAATGCACTGGTGATGAATCGAATGGTCACGTGACTGACAACGTTAATTGTTTAGTTATAATAATAGTGAAAGATGACAATAACATTGCTACTGTACAATTTACGATTAAACATTTTAATTTTTCTACTAGTCTACACTACCTTGTGAAATGACGTTTTACTGCCGGCCACAGAACTACCAAGTATGCAATGGGACAGTATTGTGCCACTCGCAATACTCAGTGGCTTTTATCCCCCCAAATCTGGAATTAAAATCAGGTGCAACTTTCCCCCATTTTTGGGTTAAGGTCTCTCCAATTTCTGACTTAAGTTTTCCCCTTCATTTTAGGCTTTTTTCCCGTCAGGCAGAAAGTTTTGTTAAGGGTGTAGTTTGCCCAGTGAAAAATAGGTGGGAAGTTTTGATTTACAACCTTATCAATACTACCTCTATTTTTTGCTGGGCGCAAGCTGCACCCACCAGGTGTAGGGATAGAAGCCACTGGAAATACTCACAGTATTGCTAAACTCGCCGGGCAAGTCTGCTTCATAGTCATAGTACAACACCAGACGTATTATCTTTAGTCTCTAAATGTCGTGCAATTCTGCAATAATACAGAAACCCGGGAATGGGATCCAGGATATCAACTTACAGTACACAGCAATGAGTATGACTCTACTCTAGCGTGTGCGAAATATTTTATTCATTAAATGGCTAGAGTTGTTACTTGTAGGATAGTCAGCCTCAAAAAGTACTTTTTTAACGATTTTTCGCCGACAGTACTTAAGTAAGTATAGAACTATTGGCATGGTTTTCGTCCGTCCGTCCGTCACGAATGTATTGTGGCTAAACTGTGCGAGATAGCGTTGTTAATTGCTGTTAATCACTAATGGGATGTCGCATTTTGGCTTTAAATGACATAAAATTCGATGACTTTGGATGATGTCATTATGCACTATGGTGTGTTAATCGTGCTTTATTGTGGCTACACGGTAAGTGGTAGGGGGTAGGCGATGGTACCATCCGATAGGTCGCTGGCGACTTCCTATAGGCTGTCAATAGGAACCATGTCACCATCTGAAGCGGTTTGCCCACAGTTTTTAGCTAGAAAGCAATCATAGCTCGCAGGTACTTCCGCCAAGGCAATGCTATTCGCCAGGTGGCGTCACCATCTTTGGTTTTGCAGCGGATCCGTATGCCCCCCTTTAACGCAATGGTAACGAAAATTTCAAAGTGATCCAGAATCCAGGATTTCTTCCGGATCACCCCCAAATTGAATCACCGATTGCTTGTGCCATTTTTGACATATCCTCAAAATTTCAGAAAGATCCGCCCAAGACTTTTTGAGTTATCTTGTAGGCCTACACACACACAAGAGACAAACTAAGTCTGGCAAAAACATTACCTCCTTGGTGGAGGTAATGAAAAGTTCAAAGTAGTAATTGGCTGTATTTCGAAAACGGTGAGAGATACGGCCAAGGTTACTATATATTAATCACTAATAGCAAGTGGCATATGCCCTGTCAGATTAGATGGAAATTATTGGCCTTAATTGGATGACTGAAGGTCACTGACAACCAGTGTGGTTGGCTATTTTAGTGACAGCTGGGCTTCTTGTTTGTAATCCAGAAATCACTGGATTGGAACGCCGCCAATCCCGGTGTTTGAAATTGGCGAAAACAGCCGGGATAGTATATAGTGGCTTGATAGTCTAGTGTCGGACTAGTGATCGCAAGGTCACGGGTTCGATTCCTGACCACTGCACTATAATAGGTGACAACCCTGGGCAAGTTATTCACACACCATAGCTTCACTGGCTTGACGTTCCGGATCGAGTTAAGCACAAGCTAGGTATGCTGATGTACCGATGCCAGCACAACCAAGCACCTCGGTACCTGATGGACCACTGCTCGCCAGTCTCTGACGTCGTCTTCCGACAGCGTCTGCGTTCGGCCAGCATTTACCAACTTTCCGTGCCACGTCATCGGCTCAGCACCTACGGCCGTCGGGCGTTTTCTGTTGCTGGACCAACTGTCTGGAACTCACTACCTGATGACCTACGTCATCCGGAATGTTCTGGAAACATTTGCAGACAGTCGCTAGAAACGTTTTTGTTTTCACAGTACTAGTGTGTTTAGCGCATTAGAGGTTTTGACGACAATGCGCTATATAAATTTACATATGACATTTGACATTTGACATAGCCAGTCGAGAACACTGGAAGCACGTCGTGGAAAAAGCTACGCTCCAGCTCGGGGCATGCGCGTGATGATGATGATGATGCCAGTCGGTGCAATGCTCTAGTTTGGGGGCTCTGCAGACTAAGTAACCAAATCCAGAACACTGGGAATTGCAATTTTGCAAACACGTGTTTCCATCCATTTGTTTAATTCTGTTACTTACTATTTGTTACAAACGGCTGCTTACCCACGTGACAACGCCAATTTTTACCGGAAATAGAAATATGGCGTTGAGTAAAAGTAGTAATGCTTATAATCGGCAGAACTGGGAAGATGCGGTACGTGTGTTAATCGTGTGACTTTGCATTGAATAGTTAACGTCATATTTACTGAACAACACAGTTGTGGGTACAATTACACTTATTTAGACCAGCTTCGTGTTTCACCAGTGAAAGCATGGAGTTGGATTTGCCTTTAAGTCATCCCACTTTCCCTTCCAAGCCATCTTTGAACGTCTTCCTGTTTCCGCCATAGTGGCGTATGCCTCAACAGACTCTGACAAGGATGCCACTAAAGATGCCTTTTTTGAATCAGTCGGCCAGCTGCTCATGACAGTCCCAGTCAACCGCATTACGTTGCTCATGGGCTTCAGCGCAGAGGTGGATAGGTGCCACCTGCCGCACAGGCTTTGAGAAAGAGCTCGGCAATTTCAGTGTCAGAAAGCGAAACGACAATGGCACCTAATTACTGACTCTTCAGTGTGCATTTTAGCAGCGGAAATTCCACCGTTCTAGATTTTTTTATTTTGTAATACATAGCAGCCACACTTTATGCTGTGTTGTTCATGTGTAATGTAATTATTTTTTGCTTTGTAGGACTTTCCAATTTTGTGTCAGACATGTCTTGGCGACAATCCATACATACGCATGGTAAGTATTACCCAGGTTTTTGTTTATTGTATTTCTTATTAGTGACAGCATTGTTGGCTGTCTGAAATATCATTGCTGTGTACTGATAGTGCTATGAAAATGTCCCATTTTACAGTCTTAAGCTATAACACTGAAGTGTATTAGTAGCAACACTTTCTATGCATCATCCCCAGAACACTTTGGGGATTGCATTATACCATAAACTGCAATTGAAAATTTCAGTGTAGGGCAAAATTGCTCATCCTTTTTGTTTCAACAGTTTGAGCGAATGTTAGAATGATTCAGTAGAAGAGTTCACATACTTGGGCAGCATACAGTCTAGTTCCAGCAACTCCGGACCGGAATACATTTGGCGCATTGGACTTGCGGCTAGTGCAATGAAAAGACTCGACTGTATCTGGAGTCAGAGCAAGCTCAGTATTGCCACGAAACTCAGAATATACTCCACGTGTGTGTTATCAATACTACTCTAGTCTACGGCTCTGAGACCTGGACTCTCACACAAGCTGATTGGAAAAGAGTGGATTCCTGACATCTACGTTGCCAACGATGCATCCTGCACATCAGGTGGTACGATTTCATGTCTAATGATGAGGTTTTGCATCGTTCTGGCCTTGTTTGACGTCTCCTACATTGTCCATAAATGAAGACTGGGTCTCTTTGGTCATGTCGCCAGACTTCGAAGTGATGCGCTGGCAAACCAGATTCTCCATATTTGTACCAAGACGAGGGATGGTGACCGGCCTTCGCAGGAGTGGAGACGCGCCGGTGGTCGTTCACCCACCATCTAGATCCACCAGATCTGCCGTGACACGGGTGTTACAGCGACGGAGGCCCTGGAGCTAGCGGAGGATAAACCGTTCTGGCGAACGATCGCAACGGCGGACGCTTCGGCTGATTGCTTTGCATCTGATGATGATGATGTTAGGCCACTGAATTATTTGATTGCTAGTGAATGTGTTTCAATGATCTGTAGGTCTGCTGATTGTGTACTACAGAGTCTGGTATGTATGCATTTGCAGACTAAAGACCGATATGGCAAGGAATGCAAGACTTGCGCACGTCCGTTTACCGTCTTCAGGTGGTGTCCCGGTGCAAGAATGCGCTATAAGAAGACGGAAGTATGCCAGAGCTGTGCAAGGATGAAAAACGTCTGCCAGACTTGCCTGCTGGACTTGGAATATGGTTGGTTCTTTTTGTTTGCTGTTTGAATTCTTGTACAAATCGCGATATGGTGAAAACTGAAATCAGAATTATAGTAGCAGCTTTTTTTGAAAAGGAATGGAAACTGCTGTTTCAGCCAACTAAATTGACAATTTCGAGCAATTCCTCTTTGCATTTATCTGATCTGCTTGATAATTACTAAATGTGACCTAGATGTCTCTAGCTGACACTGCATACCGATGTCAAAGGAATGCCACCAATGGAGTGCAGTATGTGGGGAGATGGGGGCCAAAATTTGCTTCAGGAAATTCAGCACTCTTCAGAGCAGATTCATCATCATACTGAAATAGTTTGGTGAAGCTGAAACAAATGCTTTGTGTATCTGGCTGCAGGCTTGCCAGTGCAAGTGAGAGACCAAGCACTGAAGATTCATGATGAAATACCAAAGTCTGATGTTGGCAAAGAATACTACCAGCAGAACCTCGAACGAGAGGTAACCACTGGCAGATTTTCATTGGTGTATGTCTTAATTAATGCTGATTGTTGTACTAGTTATAGATTTGTTTTTTATTTACCCTTTCAGTATGAGCCACAACCTCACCATTGGCCTCGTGCAAAATATGTGTATTTAACTATTTATAATTTTATATAGTCTACAAAAGCTCGAGTTTATGATTGCAAATTCTACAGAAGTTTAGTATTTACATTTACAACTATATGAGTAAAACAGACAGGTATTTTACAACAAATTTATTATGGGGCTGTCCTTCCTAGAAGGAGGCCCCATCATGAGTTGATCCTGTCAGTCTGTCTGTATGTCTGTCTGTCCCGTGCCTCCACCTAGTGGGAAAACGAAAAGGCTTACGAATACCAAATTTGGTAGGAAGGGTCCCTGGGACACCAGCAACCCATGGACCAATTGCAAGGTCAAGAGGTCATAGGTCAAGGTCACGGAGGCTAATTGCATTGTTGGCGAAAAATCCCCATAACTTCGCCACCTGTTGTCCGATCAACTTGATATTTCGCAGGTGGCGTAAGGATCCCTTGCTGCCTTCCACCGGGTAACCTCGTTGCCGTGGCAACAGCCGTTCCGTCCGTCTGTCCGTCCATTTGTCTGTCGTGTGCCTCCACCTAGAGCGAAAACGAAGTGGCCTAGGAAGACCGAACTTGGTAGGAAGGGTCCCTGGGACATGAGCACCCCGTGGAACAAACAGACCTAGAAAGCCCCAAAACAGCATGCACTTACTCAACTGCAAGGACGGCCCCATAGCGGGCGGCCCCTCAACGGCCGCACCCTCTTGTTTACAAAGCCATGATCGGACTGTTTCAGCTAGTAGTGGCAGCAGTCAGTAGTATTGGTAGTAGCCAACAGTAGTATGGACAGCAATAATAGTGTAGTAGTAGTCAGTGGTTAGTGGTAATTGGTTTCCATGTTACGGCGCGTTAGAAATTCTCGGTGTTATTACTATTATTATTCTTATTAGTGGTAGTAGTATGCGGTAGTAGTATTGGCCAGCAATAGTAGTAGTCAGTGGTAGTGGTAGCGATCGACTGTAATAGTTTTTGTGTGTTAAGGCCTTAATTATTATGTACTGCTTTATTCATTTATTCATTACCTTATAAGGCCATAGGACATAAGCATGCTATGTAGGACCCACGTAGTACTACAATAGCGGGTAAATGACAATATCAGACTGGGGGATTAGTGTGTTGGCACCCAGAACTTGGGAAGTTACTTCATAGGTATTGACCAGGTGTCCACCATTTGTTATTATTTTCAGTGGAGGTTGGGTAGGCAACAGCCGACTTCCTAGCGTGCGTGCGCGCAGGCTACAAACAGTGACACAGCAGCAACAGTTGACAAAATAGTTGCACAGAGCAGCAGAATTCCTACTAAAATGAACGTCTAGCGTAGCAGATGTAAAAGAAATGATTAGGAATAGTGAGTCTGAGTTGACCCGACTTCACAGGGTTCAGGTGTTTGGACACATGGCTCCTCAGTCCTCAACCTCAATGAGTCACCCTGACATCTCGACACTGGGGAGATTCTGGAGGAGTTTCAATCTGGTAAGCACTGCCGACGTTGCGACCAGCGGGTTGTGTCACGGTGCTTCGGCTAGTCATTGATCTCAGGGTTATCTCTGGGTCCGGCGGACTAACAGTCTGACGCCTACATTCCTCCCTACAGTCATCTCGACTTGACTGTTCTCCACCACCCGTGGCCATAAAAATAACACAAACTCAAATAAGTGAAAATTAGTAACGTTTAATAACAGCAAAAACGACGACACTTGGCGAATACATATGAGGTAACTTCCCAAGTTCTGCGTGCCAACGCATTAATCCACCAGCCCGATATTGTCATTTACCCGCTACTGTAGTACTACGTGGGTCCCACATAGCACGGCTGTGAGAGCACCTGTAGAAAGGACGTGGCTCCCACGTAGCTCATCCCGAAAGGGTTAACAGTAAAAGTAAGAGTGAGATATTTGCAACTTTTTAGCATAACAATGATTAGTATTAGTGTCACTAGTATTAGCCAAACAGCAGAAAGCATGTAACTGCTCAAATGTCTTGAGAAATTTAGCACAAACTTACTTTAGGAATCTTTTGTTTTGGTAAGTTGGAGGATGGTTAAGGTGGGATATTTAATGCCCCGATTCTTTCTGAGACTTTGGCGCTTTATGAATCATTTACTTTCTTACTTACTTAAAGCACTAGACTGAAAGTTTGCCATAAATTTTTATGTTGGCTACTGAACACCATTGATCAGTTTGTTAAAGATTAAAGTACTGTAATTAAGCGTTAGGAACAAAGGTGAAGTAATTCGTCAGCTTGTTTAGCTTGTCGAGTTTCGTTAAGATTTATGAAGACAAATTTCTGATACTTCAGTTGATTGTGTATTGTGTCAGATTGCGAACACTGACGGTACGGTGGCTGTAGGAGAGGTGGGTAAAGCAATGGCTCCCAGTGACATGCTGCTGAAGCTAGCTCGCACGACGCCGTACTACAAGCGGAATCGCCCACACATCTGCTCGTTCTGGGTGAAAGGCGAGTGCAAGCGTGGCGAGGAATGTCCTTATAGGTGATTGCTCTGTGCCGTCGTGTAACTTTTGTGCTGTAATTTCTCCGCGGCTGTGAGTTGTAAGACTTGCAGAATACACTTGGCTGGGAGATTAATTTATTCGTGCCTAGCATTCCCAAAAATGGGACGCCTACTTTGATGGCAAACTATAAAATTATTCAGGCACTAATAGGTTATACAACCATCAGTGCATATGCAACGTTGAGTATGCTACCTACTACAATTAATTTGCTTCATGCTTCAGGTTAATACTGGACAAAATCGTTGCAAAAAGCCGACATTTTGACTATTTGTCTTATCTTAGAAGCTATGGCAAGAATTATGCAATGAATCAAAACTGCCCTTTCGTTGCCACTGTCCCCTCCACGCCTGCTGGCGCTTCATTGGGGCTGTGCTGCGAGAGTCAGCTTTAGACCATTACGGTTTGGGCCTGACCAAGCTCGCCACTTTCTTGAGGCTCTGGTACCCCAGCCATGAAAGAACGTTCAGTCTCTGTCTCATATACGAGGCATCTCTCGTGCTGTGAGCCACCTGCTGTACACAGTCTTTCATGAAAAGGACCCTTTTTCTTTTTTCATTATTCATTCAAGTGATGATCAATTTACATGAAATTTTTACCAGTTGTTGCTGAAGAAATACTAATTCAAAATATTTGAACAAAATATGGCTGTTGTTTAGATATTCTTTGCTAGTCATGATGTAATGCTGACATCATAATGTGTCATGGGTAAAGCTTGCCTGTCTTAACTGGTGCTGTCAGTTGCTAACCTGCTCCAATGATGAAAAATATGGTTCGTTGATGACAATTCATTGCAGTTTTACGGTTGCAGCCACAAAAAAACGTGCAAAGTGATCACATTTACGTGTCTGGGGCTAGTTGGACTTTCACATGTTCGAGCAAGACAGTGCACTAGCACACAGAGCTTGTGAGATTGTTGAATTTTTGGATTGTGAGATGCCTGATTTCATGTTTCCATGTTGCTTGTTGCTGACATGATGAACATTTTTCATCAGCGAACCAGACTGAGTTCTCCATTGGAGCTGGGTACCAACTGACAGCACCAGTTGAGACAAGCAAGCTTGTACTCACGACACACTGTGATGTCAGCATTACACCATGACTAGCAAAGAATATTTAATTAACAGCCATAAGTGAGTATTTCTTCAGCTACAACTAGAAAATTTTTGTTTAAATTGATCATCATTTGAGTGGGTTGTGAAAGAAAGAAAAGGAGGTCCTTTTTATGAAACACTGAATAATTTTGTATGTCATATTAGACAGACAGCGAATGTTGTGCATATGAATGTATGTAGACACGAGAAGCCGACAGACCCGGATGATCCGCTGGCCGATCAGAACATCAAAGATAGATTCTTTGGTATCAATGACCCTGTGGCGGACAAGCTGCTCAGGCGTTACGACTCGATGCCGAAGCTCGACCTTCCCGAGGATAAACTCGTGACAACGTTGTACGTCGGCAACTTGGCTGACCGAGTCTCCGAGAAGGAGCTTAGGCAAGTCAGATTTATTGTTACTTGTCTCGTGTTAGCCTGAGATATCATTGCTCCAGTACTCTTGTAGCAAGTTTTGAGAAATGAGATGGTGCATGAGATTAAAAAGGTAAAGGGAGCCATGCCCCAGCTGGGGCGTAGGCGGGGTGCTCATCTCCCAATCGCGGCTGTTGAGCCCGTAGGTGGATAAACCACTTGAGTCTGTGACACATGGCCAGTGCGACGCCAGACCTATGGTTACCTTCCCAGCCTCGGGGCATCACCGCCCTTTGACTGGTACCAAATTATACTGCTTGGTGACAGAGGCACATGTGTGTGAAAAACTTGCCTAAGGTCGTTACCCGGCAGTGTCCTTACACCAGATAAACTCACTGTTACTGTTGTAGTGGTGTAGAGGTAACTCCTTTGTAGCTCAGTGTGCTCGAGCAGTTACTGGCACGAGCTGTCTTTTAATCCCAGGTCTCTCCAGATTACATGCACCTAGGCATGTACCCAAAAAAATCCATTGAACCTCTGCATTTGTATGTTTTGGGATATTTTTTGATGTGGCCTGTTATCTAGCAGAGCTGATTCTAATGATTTTCAGTGAAAATCCTTGAAAATCCGAAACCTATCAAGATGGGCCATATTACACAGAGCAATATAACCTTGAGGGTCAGCATTTTGAATGCATAGTTTTTTTCAACCTGTGCCATATGCAAACATTACTTTTACTGTTTGGCAAATTTTTTTGTGCATTAAAATAGTTCTGCTGTCGTAATGAATATGGTGATGAGAAAAATGTATAGCTTCATATTACACATGATGGTATGTTTATCTTGCTTGCCGTGTGCAGACTACGGAGATTACTAAAATATGCCAATACAATGCTGCGAAAAAATATCAATTTTTTTCTGATTCAAAGATTTTCTCGCTTAGTTTTGCGCAAAATATTTAATTAAATTGATGTTGCTTGCAATTGGCACCAGCATGTGCGCAATGACGAAGTCAGAAGGTTAACCAAGCAACCCCATCTCTCAGCCATAGTCCAGTCAATGTGCCTGTCCCTGTTCGGACACATTGCACGAATGCCTGATGAAACAGATGCGGTACAGATCTTAACAGCTTCCCCCGCAGGAAACTGGACGAGACCACTGGGACGTCCTCGTATTACATGGATGAAAACCATTCAGCAGGATCTGAAATCCAGTGACCTTAATATGGATGACGCAGTTGACTTGGCTCAGAACCGTCCACTCTGGAGATTGATGTCTACGTTTGGCGCAGCACACTCTTAGTGGTGCTTGCCAGAAATGATGAATGATGATGCTTGCTGTTTCAGGGACTACTTCTACCAGTTTGGTGAGATGCGGAGTCTGACGGTGGTACCACGCCAGCAGTGTGCGTTCGTGCAGTATACGACGCGTGCAGCTGCCGAGGCCGCAGCCGAGAAGTCCTTCAATAAACTCATCATCAATGGACAGAGGCTTAACATTAAGTGGGGCAAGTCGCAGGGCCAGCAACAGATCACGGTTGACAGCAAGGATGGTGCCAATGGTCGGTATCTGGAGCCTGTGCCCGGACTTCCTGGTGGTATGTAAATTGTATTCTATTGCAGATCTTGTCTGACTCTTAGTGAAGGGGGGGTACGATGAGTTCAATGGTACCCCTCCACCCCCCACATTTGTTTTTACTCAGATCTCGGTGCAGGAGTTTACAGTGCTTCTGTAGATCCCCTAGCAGGATGAATGTAGAGCTGCTAGGAACCCCTTTAGGTGACAAGCAGTCCCATAGACAGATTTTTTTTCAACTCTAAGATATATAGAATTTATGACATGATACATTTATTTTCAAAACATGCAGTCAGCTAGAGTAATATAGCAATACACCGTTGTTCACAAAAAACTGCTTTAACATGCGTACAACATTGATGAAATTGAAGATTGCGTACAATGATCTGAAATTTGCATTTCCTTTATTCCAAAGCTGGTGACAGTTGCAGAAATTTAAGTAGTTAAGTTTTCAAAAATAGCAATTAGTTGATAAAGTTAGAACTAGGTTAACCGGTTAACCATTTGACTGGTCCTGCCTTTAGGACTGAGCCTGAATGTGTCAGTCCGGTTAACTGCAATAATAGACATGAGCCATGCCAGGAGTCTTCTCTGACCACCCGCCTACAGGTGTTATCAACTGTGATCAAAGCTGAGATTGCCTGCAGTGCTGACTGCCCCGGGTGAGATTGGAGGGTGAGGTTTGACACGTTTGAATGAATGGAAGAAACCATGTGTGAGTTGCTAATTGGTGCCAGACAGTGAAGCCGTGTTTACCTACCGCACCGGCAGCGCTGGTGATGCAACAGGTCGGGTAAGTTATTGGAAAACGTGAGTGGCAGACAATTACGTGCCTGGCCCACTGGTTCGGGCATGTGAACTTGAAAGTGAAGCATTGCTATTGTTAACAAAGTCAGCTATCTCTGTGTCCACTGCGGCGTGCGGGCCGGCGGGAATGGCACGGTCAGTCGCCGTGCATCCAGGGTTTGGTGTCAGGTTACATAATGCTCCTTGGACCACATTTACACTGAGCTGTGGATACAATATAGTTGGTTTAATGTCATTAAGTGGTGCATACCAGGCGCGTTTAGGCGTAGGAGTCAAGTGCAATGCTATTAGTATACAAAATTACAAACACAGAGGCCTAGCAGTATGTTAGGTTAGTGCTGCTAGTGCTATATGGTTTATTCTCCCCACCGGTCACTGTGAATTTCCGTCTGTCTAATATTGTGGAATAAAATGATTAAATAAAAATGACATGACCGGCAGTATTAAGCCGTTCGACTGATAGCGGACAAGTGGTCATCCACGCAGTGACACAGTGCGCGTACGCCTGCCAACATCAGCAAAGTTGAGGATCTTACACTCAGCCAAGAAGATAAACCACGAAAACAGTTCACAATGGAAAATTGTGTGATGGATTAGCATATTTTTGGGTTCAGTCGACACAATGACCAATTGGTGTGCTTTAACATTTCGTCAAATGTCTGTCTTTAACGGTAAATCCCATAATTTACAAGCACGGAAATATGACGTCACAGGTAGCAAAGAATATGTAACTTTTCAGCTGTGGACTACTTGTTTCCTCCTAAACATTGCCAGAAAAATATATGAAAATGTGAACAGTTTCCACAGAGATATAAAAGAAAACGTGAGTGGGTGTTTTTTTCTGAACACCGTGTAGTTTTAAATCTGCTTTTAGGATTTAAGTGTACAGCTTTTCATGGGAAACCCACCTCAAAGCTGTCGAGCATCACCTGCCATATGGGATCACACAGTTACCTGCCACCCAACACAGGTGAACGTGCCCCGCCTCAACCCCAGCCAGACAGGCTGGCACGCGATTTTTCTAACACGGATGGATGGAAGTCATGTATTTTGCTGTACATGATTGACGAATGGAGTTGAACTTATGACTGACCGTATGTGCATTGTTTGTCATGTAGCTTTGCCACAGCCTCCAGCTGACTTCTTCAACCTGGGAGCGGTCAACACTACGTCGGAAGGACCACCGTCATCGTTGTCCGAATCACACAAGTCTCAAGCTGCCAGCGGACAACCAGCACCGCCAGGCACAGTGTCGTCTCCTGCCACGGGTCCTGGCTACGGCATGCCACCGATGCCAATGTTCCGTCCTCCTATAGGCATGATGCCTCCACCTCACCTGGCCCTCGGACCAGGCGGACCCCGTAGGCCACCTCCCCCACCACCACGCATGCACGGACCAATGCCTGGAAGACCATTTCCTCCTGGTGTGTATTTATTACCTGTTTTCCAGTTGGTTTTTTTGCTCATGTTCTACCATTGTGTATCATGTATTCATGTATTAGTATTATATTGTTATTCGTCAGAATGGTAATTATGCGACTATTTTGCTAATTATTGCTGACTGCAAAACTCGGTGCCGATCATTAGTGATGCATATACTTGTCAGATAGGCTATATTGGACAATTTTTTACTGTTGACATTTGCAGAGCCCAACGTGAGATTTCCTTATTATATTTCATATGTATGTATACCCGTCACAACTTTTGTCATGGCATTAGAAAATCGGTGATTTGGTTGAATGGTTTTCACGCGTAAGATGGTAGCAGTAATTAAGTAAGGTGCATTGTCCGTGAGGTACAATTTCATGAAAATGACAGTCGTTTGGGATAGGAGGGATTATTGTCATCCAGTGATTTCCAAGTGATTGATGATTACAGAGTGAAAAATTGTCCAGTAAACACTGTGACCACAAACTTGTTGCATAAATTTGCCACAGAATTTTGATAAAGTATGCCGTGATTTTTGTTCTCTTTTTTTTCACCATGATTTCTGCATCACGCGATTTGCCGTGTGTGAATGTGTAGGGATGAGGATGCCGCCACCACCTCCAGGAATGCTGCCTGTCCGGGTGCCGATGATGAGGCCTCCAATGCGACCTCCGCCAGCAGGATACATACCACCACCTCCGTCAGTCCGACCGCCCACCCTCGGATCAATCCATTATCCGTCACAGGACCCTAGCCGCATGGGCTCCATACCGAAACCCGGCGAAGAGCCGCCAGCCACGAGCGCTGCCGACTGATTTCGTCATTTCACTAGCACGGACTTGGGTTGACACTTAGCAAATTCCCAGCATAACAGCTTCAAGGTTCCGTTTTTCCATACACATTGATGGCCGATCAAATTGATCTCCGATCAACTTTGGGACTTGATTGAAGATAATCTCAATGACCGCTTTTACATCGCCAATTAGCGACTAATCGTCCATCATCAAGTTGATTGTCGCTTGCTGGCCGATCAAGTCAGATAATTGACAATTAAACATGGCGATCTGCAGTTTAATAGCAATCTGCAGTTCATTGCTTTATTCACACCAGAAACATCGCTTTGTTTCGCCAGTCAAAACGGCAGTTCCCGCGTTAGAATAAAGTTACAATCATGGCGATAAAGTGCAACTAATCGATTTATACTGTGTAGGGTTTTTTGAAGAAATAAAATGGAATATATAGATACTCCCGTACTGATACATAATAGAATGTTTTTGATAGCTGCTATGACAATGTTTACTGGCTATGGCATCCACGCGTTAATTTAACACAACACTGCAAACTGAGGTCACTGTCAGCCAATCAGATTGGCATAAAGTGGGCTCAGATCAACAAATCATCGATCACATAATTGGAGATCAAGAATGTATGGGAAAACGAAAAACAGTTGCTCGACGATCAATTCTGAACATGAAGTTGATCGAAGATAAGTAAATCGTAGATCAAATTTGATATGATTGGTGATGGAAAAACCGGACCTAAGTCTGGTACATCCGGGATGCAATGTCAGTGAATTTGATAGATGTAAGAAAAAAGTCCAGGAATTAACCAGAAGTTAGGGAATGAACTCCAGCAGTGTCGTGGCAGGCCTGACAATTTCGACAAAATTTTAACGTATCTGATCATTTTCTTTCACGAAGTATAAAACTTGGGGGCAAAATAGCCCTATCTCTAATGAATTGAGGTGTAAAATTCCAACTTCCTGGATCCCCAACTTTTGTAACCTGTGATGCCAGTGGGGAACTGTCGGGCGTCAGTCCAAAGTAGAATACCCTGATTTAAGCATTATGACGTACGTACCTCAGCAGACTCAGAGTGATGTTTCTTAGTTGTTTTTCATGTTTTTTGCATGAACGATTTGGGTTGGGGTTAGGGTCAGGCTTGGGGTTAGGGTTAGGTAGATGTGGTTTATTTGGATAACCGTTATTGAAAATGGCTGCTCTGTGGCATTTAGCATTATTTTACAACTTTTTAAATAAAGTACTGAAGGTTTATGAAGTCGATAAATTTTTAAATAACTGACAGTTCACCACTAAGACACCAAAACTGAATGTAAAGATTCATTATAAGTCTGCTGAGGTATGTCATATTGCTTAAATCAGGGTATCCTACTTTGGATTGGAACCGAACTGTCGATCAGAGAATCTTCTTGTGAGAGAATCGATATTTGCTAACTTTATGTTAGCAGTGGTGTATCAGCACATTCTAGACTACGTGCAACACTGAATTGTGCTGTTATGCACGAGTGGTAAGCACAACGGCACAATATGGAAAATGGTGTCAAGGAGATGTAATTTGCTCTGGATAGTGTTATAAATTATATGATGACACTGTTCAAAACACTGTTTGTCCGACTGGATGGCCTTGCGATAGTGTTTGTTAATTTCACATTTAGGGCAACACTAGTTTTAATATTTGTCAGCATGCTGTTAGCGTGATATTTTAGACTGTACAGTGAGTGGCCATAAGTGAGTAACCAAGATGGCGCCACTGCGTAATTACCAGCAAGTGGCTGACAAGATTAAATGCATGTTTGTGAGAAAAATACTAAAGAAAATTATCTGTAAAGATCAGTAATTGGTTGAATAATTTTTGGCTGTAATGAACAATTGCAGTTTTTCAACAAGGAGGCATATAAGCTGTGAATATAAGCAAAAGGCAATGGCACTGACCCAAGAGTCGCCGAATTTGGCCGCCGCCGCCGAATTTTGAGCCTTAGCTGAATATCAGCCGGAAAAAAATTCGGCTCAGCCGAATTGCAGGCGTCACATCAGCTGCCAAAAAATTATTCGGTTTTGTGGTTACATTTCTGTGCGCATTTAGCAAAACTGCACAAAAATACGTGGAAACGTTTATATGACGTACATACTTAGTGAATTAGTCAATTGGCCTCTCATTAGTTTATATTTTGACAGATGACACAACGCTAGGAATTAAAAATCACATTCCGCAGAGTATGTATTTCTAGCTGTGTGAGCCAACACCAAACCCATCACGACTTTGAACTTTTTGAAGAACACACTTAAGCACCTAGTTGAATTATGAAATTTTCGTACCATACTTTTAAGAGTTTACTGGCAGTATGCAGCAGCTTGATGATGAAGATCTGCTCAGCCTGGTTGCTCTTCTAGAGTCCAATCACAATGCACAATCTTAATCCCGCCCTAAATCTGCCACTGTTAAAAAGACTAAAACTGAATCAACCGTATTAACACCGAAAATTTCGTCAGCTGAAACTTGGCGGGAAAAAAATTTGGCTAGCCGGATCTCAGCCGAAAAAAATGTGTCAGCCGGAGTTTGGCCATAAAAATTGGGCTCTGGGGTCTAAATGGCACCCAAATTCCGATGACTGCTCCAATTAAATCTTCTTGCATTTCGACGTTGGTCAGTTTATTCCGGAGCCTCAATTTAATTGTCCACCATATCTTCTGTTACACTTACGTCTTATCTCTGCACAGGCCATGTAATACTAGATATCCATTTTTCCATTTTCCAGTTTTTTTGGTGAATTTAGTGGTGTGCTGGAGCTGACCTCCATGAAATATAAAAGGCTTTCACTTTTGGCCACTCACTGTATGAAATGTAAAGGACTTGCACAGTGCCAGATAGTGGTCGGCCTCAGTTCTGTATGGCCAGAACTGTATTTACATGTCTTGAAACAGAATGAAATAGCTGATTTTAGGCTTGCATCAAAGCAGCCAAAGAAGCCCTACATGTTTGTCTGCCATCTCTTACACAATGTACACAACTAGCAATGATTACATTACAAATTGTCATCACTGACTTTCAGCATCGATACTTGATCGGAAGGGGTGATGTTCTGAAATTATCTTATAGACCAGGCAAATAATGCCTATGAATGATAACAGGGTGTTGCAGCAAACTTTAAATCAAAACCCTTTATAAAATCAGCCCCAGGACTACTGTGTTCATAGTAATAAATGCACCAAAAATTTACTAACTTGAATGAAATGACATGCTTTTTTGCACAGCACAGCAACATAATTCACCCAATGTTCAAAGTAGAGCAAATTGATTATGACAATAAAACGTTAACGTGCAAAAATTAACACAGGCGCAATCAAATTACCAACTCAACAAAGCCGACTGATCGTCGCCGCATCCAGCAAAACACATTTGTTTAATGCCAAGCGAAAAACAAATCATAGAGGCATGAATAACATAAACACTCAATTCTGCCTTCTGCCTGGCAGATGCTAAGTAGTTTCAACACTTGCAGCTTTGGAAATGAAAATATTCAAGTTACGATTGATCAAGTTACGACTGATCACGTAATTCATAACGAAACTACTGAGGGCTGGTGTGCGTAACTGAATAGCAAGCTGTGGAATATGACTTGGGCAATGTATAATGTATAGGGCTGTGGTGATGTGCAAAAAGGCATATTTTACAGTAGTGACAACGGGACTCAACACTCGGGGACAACGTCTGTGATTGGCCAATAAATCTCAAACGCAAATACGCTGCTGACTGGCGTAAACGAAACCGTCCCAACAATCAGAAAAGCATGGAAAATGTACATTAAGTAGGATGATTGGGCGCAGGTGTGCTTGGCAACGTAAACAGTGCACAAAGCAATCGGACTGAAAACATGCAAGCACTGCAATGCCGTCATGTAGGCCTAAAATTATGGCACACAGTCAACTACTGTGTCAAATTCCATGCACAAGTTGCAAAATCCAACACTGTACAGTAACGGGCAGAGCATCAGCACAGTAGACAATGAATATCTTCTTAACTGATCTACATTTCCAGAGTAGCTCCGAGTAAAATTTGGGAAGTGCTGTATCCTTCCATCACATAATTAACAGCGAAAATTGCCAAAAGGAGGGACTGATTGGAGATCCATTTGCACTCTGGGTCAAAAATGGAATGAATTGTTGGGAGGGGATACCACAGGTGTTCAGTTAAAGCAGTTTCATCACTAATCTGCAAAAAATCTAATAATCCTCAATTTTCTAGACATTTACTGTAACTAAAACAGCAACAATGGCCGGCATCAGCGCCGTTCAAAAACAGAACTGTTAACTTTCAGAAAATTAGATTATCAACGTAGATTATACACCAGGCAAACGTGCAGAACATGAAAATATTGGGAAAAAATTTTTCACACCACCATGGCCAACTAATCTGCAATCACTAATGCATTGCTGGAATATAATCTGCGAAAATGGTTTAAGTGAAATTACTCATTGCTAACTTTTGTGCTACATTTAGGGGTGCAGAAAAAGACAATTAACATATATCTGCAACTAGAGCTGTGTGCAATTATACAGAGCATGCGTGTAGCTGAGATCGATCGCTCCAAATACAGCCAAGTGAATATCTGCTACAAAAACAAATTGGTGCAGCGCAAACAGTTACAACGATCACAAAGTCTTCACTGATGTGTCGGCCAGTGCTGTTGTCGCAGGGTTGGGGCAACTGTCATCTCCCTCCCCGACGCGAGCCTATAATGGGAATCTAGCAGCTTTTCGCAAAGGGTGTAGAGTTTCCGCCTCAACATTCTACCACTTTCTAATATGTAACAATGTCATCTCATGACTACACTGATAACGAACAATGCACAAGACTTTGGGCCTAATTTACTAAAGAAGATATGCCTACACCAGCAACTGTCATGTGAAGGTTTTTCATAACTTTCTAACTGGTTTTTTTAAACTTTATAAAAATCACACTTTTGTCTAATAATCTTTCTAAATCCGATTCTTCCCGCGTTTTTCAGTAATTTCGACCCATGAAGTCTGTAAATTAGGCCCTACGACAACTGCGATATAAGACAGCTGGACATTACAACCTACACCTTGGATCACGGTACTTGACAACATTCACAGACGTAATGACTTAGGTGCATTTCTCAAAATAGGCAACTCCAGTTAAATAAGTTAATCAGCAGTGGCGGTTCTGGCCTGAAGCTGGGGGTGCTACTCAGCGTCTCCAGTTTAACGTGCACAATACACTAGCCAATGTGAAGTTTTACTGGTGATACCAGTGTGGCTCGGTAGTCTAACGGTAACGTGTCAGACTTGTAATCCTGAGGTAACTCAGAGGCGCAGGTTCGATTCCGCACCAGGACACTGCCGGGCAAGTTACTCACACATATGTGCCTCTGTCACCAAGCAGTATAATTTGGTACCGGCTTCACCGCTGGGATGTAAACAGGCACACCGCGTGATATGCTGGCCCCATATCCGTGGTCTCGCAGTGTAAAAACTGGTGTCTGGCTGAGGGCCTTAGGAAACGGAGATCAGCGCCGCCCTATGGGCCATAAGGCTCAGGAAGGACTTTACGTTTTTTTACCAGTGTAATTAAAGGCCATCCTGCTCAGCAGGGTTCAGGGTGGAGCACAGCACCCCCAGATTTTCGGGTCTACAACTGCCACTGTTGATCCTTCATGTCGCGTAACTATCAGCATAAAATTGCTGAAAGGAAGAACAACATTGGAGACCAAATAACTCAGATAAGTTGGTCACATACACTCACAATCTTCCAACTTTACATACGGTTCATTCGTAAATGGTGATGGAATATTTCGGTTATTATAAACGGTAACAAAAGTGTGTTCTCCTAACTGCCGCAAAAAGATAAACTTCAGGAGAAATTTTCAACTCTTTCTACATGTGCCACATCCGGTCAAGAGTGAAATCATTTTTACTGCAGATCTACAAAAACAGCGTTTACAGTAACGTTGCAGGCAATCAAACAAGCCTCGGCTGCTGTCAACGAAAAATGCAACTTAAACAAAAGCATCTGACTTCTGGCTAATGACATCTTGCACCGTCAAGCACTGACAACAGACATACAACGCCAACTAACAACACTTACAGCACAGCACCAGCTTCGCACAACAGACAGAACGTTAATTTACATTCCATCATAGGTAGGGATGGGTCGAGGTGAGAATTTTGATATCGAATAAATACTGCAATATTAATACAATAATTAGCGGTGGTTGTTCTGAGGTTCGGCTTTCATAGACTTGTGGCAAATATTGCACAGCATAGGTGTTGTTATTACTACGAAATAGCTGCTCTGCTAGACTTCCGTTTCATCCACAATTTGACTTTTATATCACTGTATCAGTGGCGATCTGACAAGAGAGGGCAGAGGGGGTACCACACCCAAATTTCAGCCTGTCTGGCCTATTTGGCGATATAACATGATATATCGATACCAAAACGATTTGTTAATATTTCCACATAATTGACCCATCCCTACTGAACGTAAGAGCAATGGTACTTTGTGAATCGTCAGTGACATGACTGGTGGGCGGAACACAAGCTGATGAAGCAGCAACAGCAGCTGACTTGGCAGCAAGCAGAAGCTTCCAATCACAAAGCATCATCAACATCATCCTCATCATTTAGCTGAGCTGATCAGGTGGACCGGGGACTGACTGGTGGTGATCTGGTGACACAAAGGGGACCGACTGATGATGTGTTGTTGATGCACCGGGGACTGACTGATGATGAGCAGGTGAGGGTGGAATGCCATGGGGACGTGCAAAGTTCTCACTAGTTCTCTGCAGCAAATAACATCAACGCCATGACTGTAATTTCTACTGCCCATACATACGGAGACATACCACACCACGACTGGAATCACCCCGCTGGTAGACCACGGACTACATGGATGAGTCAGATTGTACGAGACACCAGACTCACTGCTGCCAACGCATGGGCTCTTGCCGACGACCGGTCAACATGGAGGGCGCTACGACCCACAGCCGGTTACGCGCAGCAGTGAGTGAGTGAGTGATCAATCCATGCATGGCTTGCTTGATAGCATAATGTTTAGCGTACCAAACTTGTGATCGTGAGATTACGGTTTGAACTCCCAGCCATTCCACTATTAGCTAACAACCCTGGGCAAGTTGTTCACACACACATGTGCCTGCCATGTGGCAGTATATAAACGTGTTTTGACTGACTGTCACCAAGCAGTAAAATTTCATACCAGCCTAACTGCTGGGAAGATAAGGCAGTATATGGGAGAGGTGTGGCCTACCGTAGCATGAATGGCCACAGTAATAAAACCTTTGGGGATTAAGAAGGTTGCAGTGAGTTTTTCAGATGACAATTTCTTCCAACTGTATTGCATACAAAACACACGACACTGATGATGATGAAGGACGAATTAACTTTAGCGTGGCGTTGAGTCCTAAGACTACAAGGACACGTAACAATAAGCCTAAACAGTGAAGTCGAGTAATAGTAGTCAGCGCAATGAGACGTTGTTAGTCAATGAAATGTCATAATTAGGGTAGAAAAGCAGTGCTGATTTGAACCTCAGTGGGGACTGCCGAAGTGGATGATGACATCGAGTGGTGATGACTGCCGCATGCAGACGACAAAGTGGACGTTCTCAGACAAGCCGCCAGGCTACAGAATGGCGACATTCCAAACGTCATCATGCCTGAAACAGAATAATAGCCAGTTTCAAGTTATTATCAGCCCCTTACACGTAAAGTTTGTACGAGTAACTATAAACAAAAAATCGGACTCCTGCAAATTTGAACATTAGAAATTCCCCTTCTACGTGCTGTTTTTGTTGTTAAGTCAATGCATTTTTCTCAAGGCTGGTACAGATAAAAAGTATTTCATCAACTGAGATTCATTTGGTTGCCGGGCCTTCTATGTTGGGGTTCCCTTGAGTTAGAACTCATTACTGCACAACCTCCATCATTCTGATGCTGATCTGGATCATTACCAAAATCTGATCACCTCATAAACTGGCCCACGTCTAAGTTTCCCTGAAAATTTTAGCCAAATCCCCCCTGCTTAACTTTCAGTGCACTCCTATTAACAAACATCTCTGCCCAATCTAGCATTCTAGCAGTGGGAAAGAATCCAAAAGTCGAATCCTGGATTCAGATGCTGATACGGATCAATTTCAGCCAAATCTGCCTGTAACTTTCTGATTAATCCTGCTAACGAACTGATAAACGAATAAAAATTAAACGCCAGGTATCACATAAATTGCTGAAGTAACAACTGAAACTGAGAAGATTTAATCACCCCCAATTGGAGCCAAGTCCAATCTTCCTTGAAAATTTCAGTCAAATCCCGGAATCCCTCTGCTACTTTTCATGCAATCCTGCTATCAAAAATTTTGCTGTATCTTGCAACAACAAAAAAAATCCAATAATCATATCCTGGATCCAGACGCTGATTTGGATCACCACCATTATCTTAACACGTCTAAGTTGGACCGAGTTTAACCTTCCCCGACATTTCAGCCAAATCCACATGTAGCTTTTTGTGTAATCCTGACAACAAACGAACAGTCGAACAAACTACAGGTTCAGACAACTGCATTAGTGGAGATAGCAACCAATACTAAGAACTGGAGGCGTACCTGGAGAGAGTGGCCGAGTGGATGCCGGTGAGTGTGGAACGGGCCCTGGGCCGCCTGGCACATGACCTGGAACAATCCCGGGGCCATGTCCTGAAGCTGGGCCAGTGATGCCAAGTGAATGTGACATCGGCAGATCACCAAAACTTGATCTGTCATGAGCCGATCTGTCAGCAAGCTTCGACATTTCATTGAAGTGACTGCAACGAACGCACAATCACTGCTTTATCACTATGACAGTTACATATCTATGCAGTATTCAACTGCATAAATACTATAGCTGTTATTATAGTCAGCATTATCAAAATCAGCCACCCAGGTCAACTCAGCCTGGCCATCCTTTTGTGGGTAGATACAGTGAGGTCAGGTCAGGTAGTCGCGTAGTCGTTGGACCGTAGCGTCGCTCTTCCGCCGTGACCACGCCTGATAGCCAGCTTCCATTGATCAGCAGGTGGGCAGTTGTTGTCTCTTCGGAGCTGGTCTATCCACCTGCCACATGGACGACCGGGACGACGTTTCCATGTAGGGTCTGGGAGGCGTCCCTGAGACAACCTGACGCAACTGTGGAGTGCCTTGTTAGCTGGTACTTCGTAGCCGCGCCTCGCTAGGTGTCCAAAGATGGCTGAGCGACGACAACAGATGGTGGTAGATAGGGAGGGGAGACCAGTGCGAGCGATAATCTCTTCATTCCGCACGAACTGGTGCCATGATATACCTAGGATGCGACGCTAGCATTTCATGTGGAATGCATCTAGTGATTTGCTGTCTGCCACTGTGAGGGTCCAAGTTTCGGACGCGTATAGGAGCACTGACTGTACCAGGGCAAGGTAAACGCGGAGTTTAATAGGGAGAGATAGTCGTTTATGTTTCCAAATGTTGTCTAATGAGGACATTACTGCAGAGGCATAGCCGATACGTCTCTGTATATCCGGACGACA
>Ga0056128_1000670_pt1 | contig 32891 bp, 10 predicted proteins | sample WorMetLIZISLAND2_FD_71113 | JGI IMG/M metagenome (GOLD analysis project Ga0056128, IMG submission 71113) | Marine gutless worms symbiont microbial communities from Max Planck institute for Marine Microbiology, Germany - Olavius geniculatus... ...
CGTGACGGTCATCGGCACAGCGGCCGTGCATCGTTCCGCCTTCAGCGTGGCGGCGTACGGCCGATCATCCAAGGCGGCAGCGCCTCCTAGCCCGCTCGGCGGCCGACCGTCCCTCACTGGAGACAGAAACGTCACAGTGGACCGCCCTACTCGACCCGCGGCTCTTCGTCTACCCTGTAGAATACCGCCCCCACCGCCGCGACCCGCCCCAGCGTCCATACAAAGCCACGACTGGTAGTCAGTAGCACTACACGGTAGTGTGGTCACGTGACCGCCGGAACCGGAAGCAGATTCCTGCACTAGAAGCTGGTCCCCGACGCTCGACTGTTGAGTCTTCCAGACGCCCACGGCTGACTGACGCGGGGATATGCAGCCTCGCGGTGACGTCACTACGCAATTAAACACATCAACACTGATAGCTTACACTGTCATTTTTATCAATATAATAATGTCATGAATGGTAAATTATCAGCTGAAATTGATCTTGCAGCGCAAGCGAATGCGCCTATACCTAGACGTTTCTCCGTAACGCGGTCAGTCTCTCTCTCGTCTGTCACCTTCCTGTATGCTTAAACCGTTTGGCGAATCTAAATTCCATTTAACTGGTACACTTGTGAGGTCCCAAAACATATTTGTTGAATGAGGGGAACAAGAAGCCCAACTGTCGCTAGTATAGCCGACCGTACTGGTAGTCAGTGAACTTCAAGGTCATATTCAAAGTCGATGATTTTCATGTCATTTGAAAGCGAAGATGCGACTTCCTATCAATGATCAGTAGCAACCTGGGCCCTATCTCGCACCGTTTAGCCACAATACATTAGTGACGGACGACAGACGACGGACGACAGACGACAATCACGACAATAGTTACTTAAGTACGGTCGGCTAAAAAAGATTTGGGGTGCGGTCACACTCAGCCAAAACATTCAATGACTGCAGCCAAAGTGTAATATAACGTAGTAACGTGAAACATGGTTTTAAATATTGTGAATCAAAGTTTTAAATCAAAAAGCAATTTATCTGTGGAGTTTCAGTTTAGCTACGGCACGTCAACAAAGTCGCCAGCGCATGCCTACTTTTACGAGGGTATTTTCACGATGAAACAAACATCAAGCAAACATCAAGCAAATGACGTGTGCTCTATTTTGCCTCGTGTTTGCTTCACGGTTGCTTGATGCTTGCTTCATGTTTGCTTCATTTTTGCTTACATGTGACGTCAGTAGCAGGTGCTTGGCACCATCAGTTCGCTACATCATTAGCATGCTCTTGTTTACATCTTTCCAGATATAGCACTACTGCGTGCAACAACAGTGTGCTCGTTTTTCCACCGTATCTTGTAACAACGTTATTAGCTAGGCCTATTATTAGTTAAGATTAATTAAGACTTGATTGAGTCGTTATTGGCTTTTCTGTTTGGTTTCATCAACATCATGGCAAACATTAGGCTCTGCTCAGAATTACACTGTGTTCAAACCAAAAACGCCACATTCTTTCTTCCACAATTCAGTCAAATGGCAAAACAAATTTGAATAAACTTCTTTTACAAAACGTACCTAAAAAAATTAGGCTACAAATGTAAACTATTTGAACAAAATATAGCTAAAAACGTGCCGCTGTTATTAACATTATTACTATTTTTGACACTCGTTACAGCTAGGCTATACGGCGTCCCTGGTATCGTTGTCGTCTGTCTCACTGTCGACCGTTTAACCGTAACAAATGTGTTGTGGCTAAGTGTCCGGTAGTAAAAAAACTTATTGTAGTAGCAATTAGTCCTGTGTCAAGGCTCGCTGCTAACAAAATTTGGGGGATGGGGTGCAAAAGATATATTTTCAAGTTTGTGGTTAAATAGAGGGGGTAGGAAAAATATGCGTTTTCAATGAAGAACTGGACATATCTCGGAGACGGTGAGAGATAGAGCCAAGATTGCTATTAATCACTAATAGAAAGTGTTATACGCCCTTTCAGATGAAAAAAATTATGGACTTTGGATGATCGTAAAGGTCCGTACGCTCTTTTGTGGCTAAACGGTGCGAGATATGGCCTAGGTTGCTATTGGTCAATAATAGGAAGTTGCATATTAGCTTTCAAATGACATGAAACTTATTGACTTTAAATGACCTTGAGGGTCATTACTGGGACAAAGTTGTAGCGCGTTTTCTTCAACGACAGCTGGGCTATCTTATTTAGTAATCAGGCCGTTTGCAATGTCGGATTTATGCGCAAGCTAAAGGGTTGAAGCTGTTTACGCTATCGTTTGTTTAAGTCCTTGACATTTGACATTCTGACCGTAAAACCTACATAATCAGCTGATGTTTGTCCCTGGACGCACCACCGGCAAAAAGTGTGGCAAAACCATCAAATGATTAATATCACAAAAACAACACACGACCAGGAAAACTATACGTGAAAGCTAACGCTTCCAGGCACTAAAAACAAACTAATAACTGGATGGATTACCTTTAAAAAAGTGCCGAGAAGGACAAAAAATTGATTATTTTCGGTTCCGATTACTTGCCTACGGCACGAGACAATACATTATTAATTATCTGATTTACGAACAACACTTCGCTGAGCTATATACACGGTGTTTCATAAAAAGTGACCCTTTTTTCTTTCTTTCGTAATTTACTCAAATGATGAACAATTTACATGAAATTTATATCAGTTGTAGCTAAAGAAATACTAATTCAAAATATTTTAACAAAATATGGCAGTTGAGTAAATATTCTTTGCTGGTCCTGATGTAACGCTGACGTCATAATATATCACGGGTTCAAACTTGCTAGTCTCAACTGGTGCTGTCAGTTGCTACCCTGCTTCAATGGTGAAAAATCTGGTTCGTTGGTGTCAAATATTTGAAGTTTTACAGTTGCAGCCACAAAAACGTGCAAAGCGATCGCATTTACGTGTCTGTGGGGATAGTTGGTATTTCACATGTTCGAGTAAGACACTTCACTAGCACATCCAGTTTGCAAGATGGTTGAGTTTTTGGATCACGAGACGCCTGATTTCATGTTTTGATGTTGCGCAGTGCTGACATGATAAACGTTTTTCATTAGCGAACCAGATTAAGTTCACCATCGAAGTAGGGTAGTAACTGACAGCACCAGTTGGGCATCAAGCTTGTACCCGTGACACATTATGACGTCAGCATTACGTCACAACTAGCAACAAATATTTAATCAACTGTTACAATTTGTTAAAATATTTTGAATTAGTATTTCCTTAACTACAACTAGTAAAAATTTTGTGTAAATTGATCATCATCTGAGTGAATTATGAAAAAAAACAAAAAGGGGTCTTTTTTTATGAAACACCGTGTAAAACGATATTGCCCGCGGAGAAATGGATTTCGCGATGATAGGATACAGGCGCCAGAAATGGTTCTCGTCGATTGCTATTAACACTTGTTTTATACAGAGCATGTCTATAGACGATTTCTGAGACATTATTTCCCAAATGTGAACGCTAAGGGCTGGTAAGCGACGACACCCTAACATGTGGTTGGAGTCAGTGGCATATTTAGGATTTGGCAAAGGGGGAGCCATGGCGAGCGCGGAGAGCTCGAGCCTATAACGGGGGTCTGGGGGCGGAGCCCCCAGCGGGGTCCAGGGGCAGAGCCCCTGGTCAGGGAGTCAGGGGGGCTTGGCCCCCCTGAAGCTGAAACACTTTTTGCTTTTGAACGTTCAATGGAAGCTGCAAATTCGCCCATTTTTTTCCGAAATTTGCTGGAAAACGGCAAAAAACGCACCTTTTCATATAAAGTAGCCTGTAAAAAATTTTCATGGTCGGCCCAAAGGGGGGCATCGCACCATGCCCCCCTCTAAATACGCCACTGGTTGGGGTCACACGCATTTGCTGCCCTAATGCTGATTTTCATATTTTGACAAACGGACATGATGTGTATAGGTAAGATTGCTAATATTTTTTTCACACAAAAAGTCGTGTCGTTGCAAGGAAACTGAGAAGTGCAGCAATCAGTATGATGCGATTCCTCTAACGTGTCGTGAAAATAATCACACGAATAATTAACTTACGGTCTTTGCTACACTGAATTCCAAACATTTCTGACGTAGTTTAAGGAGACGTCCTAAAATTTTCGGCCGGAACATGAGTACGTGGGAGCGACTGTTTTCAGTAGAAAAACTTGTAGTGTCTCCGAAACTAAATCAGTTAGAACCATCGCCGCTGGTATTTACTAATAAGAAGTTGCGCATTTACTGGTATGACCTTGCATGCCCTTGAACGGAAACTACGTAATTAGTTGCACAAAACAAGCATCTTTTGCAGCCTAAAAGAAAAATTTTAGTAAAGATAGAAGCATACAGTCAGGAGCAAAAATGTAGCTCATAGATGTTTCCAATTGCGTCGCGTCGTGTATTCGGTTGACTTTTCAGTTCATTTGCTTGAATTAAGCTGATGCTATTGTCTGTCACCGAGTGTAGATTTAAATGCCGAAACTTTTTCTGAAAATTAGCACGTGAAATGGAGCGTTTCGGTGCACTTTTTGCGACGACGCGCGTCCGCCATTTTGCGTCCCGTTAATTCGCTTGAATTGACGTAGGTCTAGGCGTATTGTTGTCAATTCAACCGAATGCGTGCGATAAAAATGGCAGTCCTGGTGAGACTTGATTTACTCCACGGATGCTGCGTACGTCACGTGACCTAGCAACCGGACGCTGATAGGATGTTGATGACGTCATATAGATGCTTAAACGAGATGGCGCCACTGCAGGTGCTAACGTACGTCTAAGTATGTCGCTATGAGGTTTCACCGTCAGCTATCAATCTGAGCCGATTCACGGCGGAAAAACCTAGAGTTGGGCCTTTTCATCAACAAAGTAGTTTCCACCAACATCGTCTGACAGCATCCGATTTTCTATCTCGTGCATTTCCGGACTTTGCTATCGACCTATAATGGAACGAACTATCAGCTGAGATCATGTCAGTCACTGTCGATTATCAGCGTCTTAAAACTTTTTTTTGTTTCGTCGCTCATATCCGGACCTACTCACTCGAAACTTATTCCAAGATTAAGACCACGACAAGCGTCGATAACTAATCCAGATAGACAGCCTGTAAGGTCAATCTGTTGCCATGCTGACGGGATCAGAAGCTAAGGTAGCAGACGAAAAAGTCAGCAAGTAAGTAAGTAAAACGTAAATTTCTATAGCGCATAAGTTTGAAATTGAACTCTAATGTTGTAGTCATACTAGGAAAAGCTAAAAACAACATTGTTTTTAAAAAAAACTGTTTAAAGGGCTGTGAACATCACACGCCGGTTATATCTGAGTTTACATGGCAGTGAGCTACAAACCGTCGGGCCAGAAAAAGAACGGGCAAATAAAAGAAGACGTCAGATGAATACAGCTGAATACAAAAGAAGTTTTACAAGGAATGAAAGCCAGAACAGTCTGAACCCAATCTCATATCAATTTCATTGTTTTCGTAGAATGACAAAAGACAGAAAAAAGAATATTATTGTTGTTCGGCAGAATTAAATTAGTCGTACAAAACCGTAGCTGCCATACCGCGGTATTTGGTGTTGATATAGAGCACATCTCTAGTCGGTTCGAGGCAATAGTGGCATGCGCAAGCTGATAGTGTGGCTGTCGCTAAGTGTGCGCTTCACGGAAAGTCTCGCGAGACGAGACTGGCTGCACGACGACGTGATTTACTGTCCAGCAATTTACACGGTAATGCAGCTACATACGCTCATCGCACCTGCCGTCACGTGACCGAGCTGAAGTCACGTGATCACTTTCCACCGACCGCACTTTCACGCGTCTCCATTACACCGTCGGAAAACACTATTTTTCTACGACACTTCCTTCGGAGCCATGCAGACTGCCCTGAACGAACACTCAGGCACTATTATAGATCCAAAATGTTCGTGCAATTTCGTTTCTAAAAAGTTTGTTTATCGCATCTGGTTCAAAAGAGTAGACTACAAATAAAGGCCAAATAATAAAATACCCTGCGATTTTTTGGTGCCTCCTTGGGTTTGCTGCTAACTTCTTTTACTGGCGTAAGCATGTGAGAAACAATGTATTGTGCACACAAAAGTCAAATAAGTTGGAGACAAATAGTAAGATTGTTAGCGTAAACTGGCAGAAAAACAAAAGAAATAGAGCAATAAAAATCTCCGCCAATGGAACGAAATGAATTGAAGGAGATTATGAGATTGCTTTTGTCCGTGTGTGTGTCTGTGTCCGTCTGTCTGTCTGTGTACACTTCGCTTGGCGGAGATATGCACTCGAACGAGCGCCTTCTAGTTTTGACGTTGTTTACCTGAAGCAGGAGATCTCGGCGACGGCAGATCGACGCCCCTAGTAACTGTTGTCGTCACACGTAAAGTGTTGTTAGTCGTAGTCGGGTCGGTTGTGGCTTCGTCACAGCTCGGTCCTCTTCCGCTGTCTCCGCTGTTTGTGTCGCTGTCAGAAGGCGAGCGCGTCGTCGCCAGCGCAACCGGAAGTCGCAGTATACCGTGACGACGATCAACCACCTCGCCCGATGACGTCACTTCCTGTTGATTACCAATGCTTCCGGTCGTTGTGTCCCGAATGAAGACCACCACCGGCTTCTTTGGACTTGCCTGCGTCAACAACCACGGAATATAGCCGTTGTCAGAGAAACCATCGTATAATTTCATCAATCAATTCATAAGTCAATTAATGTGTAAATTTATAAAACGCCACGAAGTTTTTAGACGCGACTGTTACGAGCAGCCACATTTGTTAGGCCGTTATCTGTGAAAACCCTTATCTGTAAAAGTTAGGGTTAAAGTTAGGGGTTAGGGTAAGAGCTTTTACGGATAAGGGCCCCATAATTTTCACAGATAACGACTGAAAGCGTAAAACACGATCGAATAGCTCAATCTGAAACATCGTCTACCAAAATATCAATCACGGTAATTGGTATACAGTACAGCTAATTCAAATTTGTCAAGACTAACTTAGCATTTACGCCTGACATTTTTCATCTCATCGCTTTTTATTTGGCTTTCTAGTTTTTGCTTTTTTTACCAATATTATTGTTATCAATTTTTTTGACCGAATTGCTTACAATGACCAAAAATAAAAACAGTTGAAAAGACTGTTTTTTATATTAAATACATCCGTTAATGCAGTGCAATGGTTGTTTTTTAACAAAAAAGTGGGCGTTGATAGCATTATAATATGCGGTTATCCTTTGATCCTTTGAGCTAAAATTGGCACACCAATTACTTTTGTTTTAGAAGCGTTCACACGAATATAAAGTTTTCTATGTTTTTTACTAAACAGACAGACGGACAGACAAAAGATCTAATGGGGCCTATAAGATGGCCGTAAAAGTAAGCATGCAAATTAAATAAGTAAGTAAATTTTTAGAGCCCACGATGACAGCGAAAAGCCCAACGAATCTATTTTTCTTACAGCGTCGTTTATTTAATTATAGAGGATAAAAGATGTTTGTGTAATCTGGTATCATCTTGTTTAAGCTTACGTCGCTACAAACAAATTGGCTTGGAATTTGTAAGCATTCGCTGCTAGCTGGACTGCGGATTACTTCTGGGCCTATTTCACGATGCGTTCGTTACAACACACGCGGACGCAGATGGTATTTACCTTATCGGGTTTCAGTGAATAACAACGCTAGCTTCCCGTAGTATACCCATCCTTAGCTCTAACTCTTCGATTTAACGTATTGGTCTTTTTCTCTGTTCAGATTTAGGCCTATAGATACTTAGCAGATGCAATGCTAAATGGATTAGTTGTATCCGGAATTTTCTGCGTTTATCTTTTGCTTTCTGAACTCGCGGGCAGTAGATGGCTGCATAGTGTGCCTCGGTATCATTAGTTCATGCCAATCAGTTGCCATTTCCGAGGCGCTTTTGTCTCGATTCTGACTCACGTAAGAACCACTCCAGAAAGCATTGCAACTTTACTTTTTGCTTTAACCCAGTGCTTGCTCCTTAACGCGCAAACTACGCAAACTTCGACGCTACATAATTTTTTACTAACTTACTCAAAATGTCTCAAGTTCGCCTATGGCAACATCAATAATCTGAGTGCATTGCCCGAATAACCTTCCCCAAAATGACCTATACTACGTGCTGAGCGGGACGTTAAACCTATACTCACTCACTCACTCCCAAGTACCGAAACGTCACCGTCCAAGCGGACAGCTGGTACACCATGATGTGCCAGGGTATTTAGGGTTCTGGTAGTGGTCGTCTGTTGTTCAATGAAGCGTGGCTGTGACTAGTGGACCGTAATCGTCTTCAGCCAGTTTACATCGACCCGATTCAACACTGGCGCCAATATCGTCTGTCTGTCCATCTGTCTGTCTGCCCTCACTCTCCAGGTCTCGTTTATACCCCGTTTACACGATCAAGCAAACATCGAGCAAACGTCGAGAAAACATCAAGCAAATATAAAGCATGCATAAAGCATAGCCTACTCGAAGCAAACATCAAGCAAACATCGAGCAAACATCGAGCCAGCTCGTCGAGCCAGTTTCATCGTGTAAACAGGGCATTAGGCTTTCGACAGTCTATACTTCCACTTTTTCCACCTCTCTGTGTAACACGGTGTTTAATTTGAGCACTCTATGTTTTGCTCAACTGTAAAATTTTAAGTTTCTTTAAAATTAAAACATTGCTTAAACTGATTAAACTGCCTAAGTGTATAAACAATCAGCCTAGTTTCTGCCAATGCGCAATTTTGATTCGGTCGCAACCGGCACTACGCGTAAATGAGTTTTGATCGATTAGCTGGCTCATTAATTGATTTCGTGATTTTGACATTTGCTCGGCGTTGTCGAAAGTGCAGCGAAGCATTCAAGTTGACCTTATTTAATTTTCCCGTCACTCTCGCACTAGCAGCTCATTTTCCACCAGGCTACCCAAAAATTAAAAAAAAGTTTGATAGTTATGAATTATTCAGTTCACCGTTCACACTAGTCTTGAGAGTACTAGAATTAGTATAGGCTACTTCTGTTTCTCGTGTTTCTATTAGGCCCGTTCGTTTCTCATTTCAAGTTAATTTTTTTCTACACTGGTGGTGATAAGAGATTTTATATTTAACGATGAAGTAACACGCGTCTAGTTGAGTACTTTCTCTCTGATGTGAGCCGCGTGTGGAATTAGCATCGTCATTATATCATCACCAGTATCATTAGCTAATGCTGCTGCTGCTTATCGCTAGCTTGCATGACCAGACGTCTGATCGTATCATAACTATTTCCAGGATTTTTTGCCATTAGGGGATAAATCGTCAGCCCACTCTTCGCAGTGTATCAAGTATCAAGCGGACATTTTTTTACAAATGAAAGTTTGTGGAGGGGTACCAGAGATGGGGATTAGTCAAAAGGCCAACCAATCAGATTTATGGGGCTATCAGGTTCAAAAGCAAAAGAATGACTATATTGGAATAAAATAACGACAAAAGTTCAGAAATATTGTTGAATGATGTAATACGATGTATCAGCTGTATCAAGTCTGTTGTACATGATTTAAATACCCTTTTCTTACAAGCACCGCCTACGAAAAAACAATAAACCAAAGACCATTGCGCGACTTCAAAGAAACGGTACAGACATGGCTGAATGCGTATAAGATATCAGACACTGGGGACAATAAACTAACCATAATTATAATATTTCTACCGTTATAAAAAATAATGTATTTTCGTCCTTAAATTTCTATGCGTTTTGTCTGAGATCGGTGAGATTGCTAATACAGATCTAATCGGATTTACCGTCTGGTATACTAATTCATCAACCACGCAAACTGAATACAGCCGTCTTATAGGCCATATTACGTGTTCGTTTGGTTGTCCGTCTGTCTGTCTGTCTGTCTGTCCATGTGGCTCGTAGAAGGTACGCTCTTAAAATCAAAAACAAGCGGCAAAAGTAAAATGGTTGTAAAGCATAGTTGTCACAAACGTTCATAAATGCTCATTTTGTTTTGTGAAAAAACGCGTTTATTTTTCTGACTTTCAATTTCGTTGCTGCAAGAGAATAAACATAGAAAAATTAAACGGGAAAAAGAACGTTAGTCATCACGCCTTCGGTCCAATGATCGAGACAGCCACAGCGTCGCGAGATCCGCATGACATTCTATCAATACTGTACATACCCGCCTATGTAGTAGGCTATTTGACTATCCAACTTCCTGGAAACTGAAAACGGACAAAAAACATCCCTATAGGCCTATACATGCGTCATTCATCGCACAATCCATCGAAAAAATTGTTCTTTTACGGCTTCTGCTGAAACAAAATTCCCTGCCGCAAAAGCATTATTACAACTGTTACAACTGAGCTTACAAGAAATTACATATCGCCTAGTGTCAGGCATAAAAATAAACATAAATTTCGGTTGGTTCGGTGTGCGGCACCGCGAGCCAAAAACACACATAATTCGCAAGACGCCCGTCAGTTTCCGAAAGTTTAATTTGACCTTGGGCAATCCTGATCTTTAGCTTTTTGAGCTAAAAAAATCGGCACACCTGACCTGGAAAACATTCACACCAATTTTATTTTTCTACGCGTTTTTCAAGTTAAAAGCAAGAACGGTATAAACAGAAAGACGTATATAAGAACGAGCAAGATCCCCTAATGTGGCTTACTAAAACGGTCGAATGATGAAAATGACTGTCTATAAGGCCTATTCAGAAGATTTTGTACTAGGCGAAGAAAGAAATTTTATCTGAAACCAAATAAGCAAAGTTAGAGACGACGAAAATTCTGTCTGGGGTGGAATATGTGCCGGTATTCCGTTGTTTCTGGCGTGATCGTGACGTATACTCTCAGTCAGTCTGTCTGTGTGTGTTTGGTTGAGGACTGAGGCACGCAATAGATGCGTCCATCTGGCATAGACACCTGCAGCAGTCTAACCCCCCATCAATCTTCTTTCCCCTCCTCCCCCTCACACTGCCCCTAATGACGTCACGTACAGCCGCGAACTGGGTTCTAGGGAGAAAGAGTGAGTGGAAGAGGGAAATGGATTGGGAAAGTGTGCACTATGGTATCATTAGCGGAGACACGCAAACGATGTGATTGCTCCCAGCGCACTGTGCCAACATTGCAGTTCGCAGCAGACCCACTCTATACCTTACCGACGCCTCGTCGTACTGTGCAGCGTCTTTTAAGCCGTGGTTACACGTAAAACAGACGAAAAACGTTCAAGAAACAATTTACAAACGTTTCTGTGTTTCAGTTCATATGTAACTAAGTCAAAACAATACGTTCATTTTTTTTTAAATAATTTTAAAATTGTTTCAATGTTTCGTTTGTTTTGCCTTATAGATATGCTCGGAATTCTAGTGACCGACCCAACTGTTGTGAGAGGCCAAATACTGATACAAATCGTTGTTTATGATATAAGACTAGGCAGGGGCCTATCACAATAAGCATTATCTCAGCCAATCACTTAACAGCACGCACTCGGCTCGACACTCTGCATTATTTTTTAATGAAGTTCTCTTGCTGATCAAATTTTCGTGATTTCCAAATCTTGCTATTTTTGCATTTCTGCATCGTTTTTTTTCTCGACAATTATTCACATCAGCCAGTACTGTCGTAATTCCCGTTATTTGCTGTACGTAAACCGTGAGTCACTGTATTACTATTATATTACAAATAATTCTGATAAATAAGTTTAGATACGCCTATTATAGACTACATTTTTGCTTTACTTTGTAGTTTAAGCCTATACAGACTAAATGAAGTAAAAACTTAAACGGGGAGTGAGCCTTTTCCGGAGTACACAAAAGGTTCCGGCGGCATTTTGCCGGAACCATTTTTGTCCATTTACGGAAATTTTTTAACGGAATTTCTGTTCATTTACGGAAAATTTCCGTTTAATAATTTTTCGTCAATTTACAGAAATGGTTCGGGCAAGATACTGCCGAAACTTTTCCGTAAATATACGGAAGTATTTTTACGGTGTAGGGCCTAGTTTCGTCGAAAGCAGTTGTCGCGGTATAAAATACTGCTGGGACATTGATGGACAGATCGATAAACAGAGGCTACGTGGAACAGAATGATTTGATGCTGTTGGAACGACTCGAACTACAAGCCGGTGTCCCATTATAGGATCGCCCCCGGGAAAAGTCTCCTCCCGGCCGACAATTTACCGGCAAAAATTCGCCCCGCCTGGCGGCCGACCGGGCGGAACGGATTTTTACCAGTACATTGTCGGCCGGGGGAAGACTTTTCCCGGGGGCGATCTTATAATGGGGAAACATTTTATGAGGCCGGCGATGTTTTAATAAAGCGGAGATCAATTCCGTGATCATTTCTTCCCGGCGGATTTTGTTTCATGGGGAAGACATTTTAATGTGACACCGGCTGCATGTTAGTTCATCAATCACTGAAACTCTGCAGCCTGCGCCCAAGACATCTTGCTGCTTTCTGTGTATCCAAGCAAACGCAGGAAACACAATCATAATCATATAGACATTAATTTTACTAAACAACTGCTTGATTTCACCTCGTGAAGTTGCTTCGAAAGCTTCGTCGTTACTGTACTTTCTGTTTTTCTCGTGTTTTCCACAATTATTGTGTTATTTAGTATAAATTTGAAGGGTCCAAACAAAAAAATGAACTAAGCGCCATAGATAAAATACAACAGAAAAGTAGACTAAATCGAAAAGGGACTTAATATTATGGAGTTAGACCACATTTTCGATATAGTCTTCAAAAATGGACTTAGTCCACTTTTCGTTTGGATCATTCATTTGCACAGAGTCAGCACGTACAAAATTTTAGACAATTGAGACTTAGCTTATAGTAAAATTTATCGTAAAATAATTAAGGTTCAGCTAAATAGTGGCATCTTGATGTATGTTTTTATAAAGACGCGATCTAGATTGGGACAATTTGAATTATCTGATAGCCATGTTTTCGAACAAAACATCATCATTATCAATCAAGAAACTCGATTGATCAGCAGGGCATTCTGTTCTCTGCAGCAAAATTCAGCCGTGTACAAACTGAATAGCTGCCTGGTGTCACCTGTTGTTTGTCGCATAGGTGTATTGATAATTTTGTTGTTAGCCTATTTTCTAAACTATAACTCATTGATTTTACTGCACAATGCACGCACGCAGCGCAAAGCGCGGGTATCGCCACCGTATGTTGTCCGTCCGTCCGTCCGTCTGTAACGTCGACGTATACATGGACAAATGGGTTGCGTTACTTAGAGTTTGTAAAACATCCTTGCGATGGTGTTTAAAAAAGAAGAGCTGGCTTATGTTAATTTCTCTTTAACCTATTTCTGCCCGTTCTGTTTTTCGCAGATTAAAAATATTTAGTAAGTAAAATATGAGGCCATTAGTGCACCTCTTGGTTCGCCAGAGGGCGGTATAGGCCTAGTCGTTTGAACAAGATAACCTGACGGTTCTGATAGCCAATAAGTCAATAAGAAAGATTGGAATGACACTCGGCTTATGTTCGAGACAACTGGACGGCAATGCATTATCGAGCGGTCAGTGTAGGCATAAGCTTGATCGTTATGTGTGTACGGTAGATCAACACATAGCCGTCCACGCCACTAACCCACCACTGATGATGCTGCTGCTGACAAGAAATGGTCGTCGGACTGCGGATTGGAATCCGCAACAATTTCACGACGGAGCTAAAGGTCCGCCACCATATGCCATGTACATTACATTACACGGTTATTGACGTACCATTCAAACTGCAACAAGAATAGGCCTACGAAGTTTTCCGCTTTTATTTCTTTGCCTGTTTATTTTGCGTTTATGACATTGATAAGCGGAAAAATAATGTTGCACATACAATACAAGAGTGAATAAAATGCGATAACATTAAACAAAGAAACTTTACGAAAAAACTTGGCAAAAACAGGGTGTCTTGAGTTTTCTTCGGAACACAGCAGTATCATTAGTTTGCTTGGTGTGAGCTGACGGTGAGAAATGGTTCAAATGACCAAAAGCGATTTTACACTCTCGGAGATGGCAGCTGATTGACATGAGCTAATGGTACCGCAGCGCACTATGCGGCCATCCATTGCGGTCCGTGCTAGCGAACAATTAGACCAGCGGTGCAGCATTCAAACGTACCACCGCCCCGATCAGCCACACAAGGCGTTCACCTTCGTAGCCATCGATTCGGAAATAGACGCACGCGATCAAGATAAGTAGCGGATCTGACCGAATTCTGATCAGAATCTGCTGCAAAATGGGCACAAAATACGCCGAGGTCATTTACCTGCTATTATCTCCGCCGAATAACCAAACAAAGCAAGCACATAATCATTTTGGATAAGTCGGTTTTTTGTCAGCAGACAATTCGCAAAGTATGAGCCGTTTTGGTGAAATTTTATGAACGCTGAGCGCATGAACGAATATAATACTAGAGGTTTGAAATTTTTGATTGCTTTCATAAGTAAATGCACAACTATCTAGATACCAAACTTTAGACTTCGGATTTTTTTTCTTTTTGGGACACCACGTTTTTTGTTTTGACTCTGTTTTGAGTCATTTCAGTTAGAATCCACGCTTAAATTACATTGAACGGAATTATCCACAAATTAAAACAAAAAAAACTGCGCTGGATCGGGATCGAACTTCCACGGATCCACGACCTCCTCATCTGTCGAACGATATTGCTAGAGTGGCGTGCATGCTTCGGCGTTAAATTATTAATCGCTCGGCCAGCGATCATTCGATGATTATTGTACTCGGTGATCGATTCCGATGCAGCTAGACTATCGTTCACTTGCCTCTGATGCCGATGCGTATAACTGTTACCATGAGATCATGCCGTAACTGCCACATTATGACAGTTAACTGTAATTAACTGGTCTAAAAGTTATACTTACAGTGATTATTTAGGCCTAGACTGAAAACGTTTATTAGGCCTATGATTATATCACAGTTTAGCACTGAAAACCTAGAAGTGTCATTTAGATTACTGCAATAACTTCGTGTGCTGTCAACCAAATTCCTATGCTTCAGGAGAACAAAATATTTTCGCAAAAAATGCATACATAGTCACGAAACTCTGTACTGCGAAATCACAAAAGAAGTAAGCTCTGGAACGTTTTTGCAAATGTTTCAGGTGTGGTTGCCTGAAAAGAAATAAAGCAAAAACAACGGAAAAAATTTTCTGGAAATGATTCGCAAGTTTTTGTTCACAAATGACCACGGTTTAATGACCACAGTTGGGTTGGTGGCATGGTGTAGTGGTAACGCGTTTGATCCGATCAGCGAAGTTACTGTACGCCGGACCCGGTTAATACTGCGAGGGGTGACTGTCTGCGGGCAGGTAAACCATTTCAGTATGTAACCAGCCGCTTAGGTCAACTCAGCCTTCCATCCCTTCGGGGTAGGTAAATCGAGTACTGGCCTACATGGTTGGGGTTAAGGCGGGGCGCGTTCACCTCTGTCAGATGGCAGGTAACAGTGTGTGATCCCACATGGCAGGTGACGCTGTGTAGCTCTGAGATGGGCGTCCCATTAAGAGCTATAATATCATCACCTTTAATCTTTTAACCTTTTAATAATTGCATTTCCGGCGACACGGGGGCTGCAAAATTCCACTTTCTGCCACTTTCTGCTTTTTTATTCAAAGTTCAAACCAACTGGATTGCATGGTGCACTTAGTAACGTATGCTAGCGTAGCCTATCCAGTTCCGTATTGCGGCGACTGTTTACCGCTGTCCAAATCGATTTGCACCAGTCTACCTCGGTCAACGATTGTGTATTCTTCCGGTAGCAGAGAAACAATTATTAAGATATCATCTCCTATTCCCCGGTCATCATTCAGCGTTCGCTTGACTGCTCGGACGGCAAAGCATCATTAATTTACGAGGATTACTCTTTCTCTGTCTTGAACTATGAGGGGCGTCTAAAAGTTCTGAAGAATAGTAAAAATGGTTTTAAAAATTAATACAAAATAATGCAGATAATATAAGAAGCGGTCGAAATTCAGACAAAATGTAAATTAAAATAAATCTGCCTTAACTTAACAATTAACTTTGCAAAAACAAGAACTTACATCACAATTATTTACGTACAATCTATCGTGAAATTTATTTTCCGTTTTTTGTGCGCATTGTGCAACTGATATTTCAATGCATCTGCGGCACTTTGCTGCCGAACTGAAGGAACTCAAGCAAACCTGTTTTGGGGGTCGACAGCAGTATAGGCCTAGTCATCACCTGATTGAAATTTTGCTGCCAAGCAAATCAAAAATCGGCCGACTACTTCATGCGCAGTATTTTTTCCTCGAAAATTGATCGTCAATAACAAAATAGGCTTTATACCCAGCTTAGACATCGGCTGAGCGCAGACAAGCTGTCCGCAAGCAAGCGAATGCAATTATCGCTCGCACTTGATCATGAAGTATCTTGTTAGCCAACTGGATACGCTGACAACGTTCTCACATTATAGGCAATCAGTGGTACAACCAGAACAGTATTATGTTCACCGCCAGCGACAGGGCGCACAAGCCTATGATTATATAGGTTAAGTGAAGCAAAATTGAAAAATGTTAAACCAGGCCTTTAATAATGGCGCGCTAAAAATGTTAAGGTGTTTTTTTCTCCTGTCAGGTAGGCCTACCATGATGGGCCGACGTAACAAAAACAAAAAAAATGGCAAAAACGGAATCGCTCTTCGTTTGTATTCGCCAGGCGTCAGCACGCGAATTGCAATTCCATGTTTTGGCTGGGGGTTCGACCTCAAATCGCCCCTTTCCTGAAGATTAAGAAATCGCATCTAACACAATAGGGGCCTATGTCATTAGAGTAGACCCCATGAGTGTACCTGCCAAATGGCACCTGAATCCGTATAGCGGTTTGAACTAGAGATGACCATGTAAATGGGATTCCAAATGGGAATTGGAATCCCATGGGAATGGAAATTGATGACAATATTGGGAATGGGAATGAGACGGAATGAGAAACAACCTGCATGAAAATGGGAATGGCCCTTATTCCCATGGGAATAAATTCTCATCGGCGACTGGTTTTGATGACAATCCTGCATGTTGGCATAGAAAACAACAGTTAGTCAAAGTAAGTAAGTAAATAAGTAAGTAAATTAAATTTATAAAGCGCACAATGTCAGCGAGAAACTCACTGAATCTGAGGCGCTGAGTAGTAAGTAGAGTACCATTAGGCATATTTTCTTTAGTTTGTGATGTTCAGTTATGCTGAAAAGTAATGCAGTAAAGCGTGATTCTGGCTGTCGTGATCAGTTTTAGATTCAACGACTAGCAGTGCACAGTCTAGTCTTCGATAGGCCAAAACTGTTGATGCCGATTGTTCGCAGAACATTCGCAAAACATTTCTTTGCAAATCTTTCGTGTTTTACACGTATTCATACGTGGCCTCTAGACATCTGCAGAATAATGGCCAATTTACACATACGACGACGACGCGACCCAACTGTCTGCGACTGTCGCCGACAGTTGAGTTGAGTCGGCGGCATACAATACAATACAATACAATACAATACAGTCATAAATTTGCACTCAAAAACTGACAAACAAACCGTCAGTTTAATCTAGCACATAAACTAAAAAGAACTGAAATGTTTACAAGAAAATGAAATGAGAGAAATGAGGCGTAGGTGTAAATTGGCCATAAAGCCTACTGCATTCGTCCATGTACCCTGGCTACGCCAGCGGCGACCAGACTGGATCCGGTGTTGATTTACAGTTCCATTAACTGATTGTAATGAATTTCTGAAAGATTCACTCCTGACATTTCATTTCAGCGATGATATAAGAGAAAGCATAAAGAGAATCTGCATTGAATACTGACTTTCTATCGGCCAAAAAAGCACAGCATCATTAGGTATCAACTTCGCCGAGAAAGAAAATATGTGACATAGTCTGTGGGTTTGTCTGCATGTCTGCTTGTAGTCTGAATTACTCAAATACTAATGAACGAATGTTTACGAAATTTGGTGAAAAATTTTAACATAACATAGCTAAAAATACGATTACATTTCAGTAGCAAAATTATCAAAGATTTTCTACCATTAAAAGGATAATATTTTGCATCATAACTTTTATGTCAGCAACTTATAAACGGATGTTGATTACATTTTTGCCAAAAAAGCAGAGAGCGGTGCAAAAACTACTCAGTAAAATTTTGGCAGCAATCTGTTTAAGAATCCAGATGCAACACTTTCTGAATCCGGATCTGTGTTCGGATTAAGATTTTTTTTTAATTCCTGGATTAATTATGTAAGGAAATAAAACGAGATCTGTTGTATTATACTACTATGGTGAATTAAGATGATTAATAATGCGTATCGTTTCAGCGATGGCGGCGATAGTTTACTAGTGTAGCCTAATTATCGACTTCGACAGTTCGGATATAGGCAGTTAGGTCGAGACGCGTGAACCGACGGTGCACTCGCATGGCGTCCATTATTATTAATATTTGATATAATTATGACGTCGTCGTTGCTAACGGCTGACACCAATCAATACAGACAGCCGGCATCATCGCCTAATACGTAATGACTTCTTTATTACCGACACAGAGGCACATCAGTACTGTAGCGGCCTGCTGTAAGCACCAGGCAAATTGCCACTAAGCCATAAACCTTCTCCCAGACGGGAATGTCTAAATGAGTTTGCGACAGAGAGGAGAGCTCTTAACTACTGTCCCTTAAAGGTAATCTATGACAATGATCATTCTGTTTGCTGCAGCGAACGAAAGAAACACGACTTCTTACGTTGCTTTCCCACGTGCGACTGGGTAGAGTATAGAGTTACGATTAGGGTCATTATTAAAGTCGGGGTTAAGGCTAAACCACACACGGCTTGCAGTAATACTGTTTTCATAACTTTAAGCTGCAGCAGTCGTGCGTCATAAAGCAAACGACGGTGCAGTGTATGGGATCTAAGCGTGGTTCAAGTACGTTACAGCACTGTCTGAAGTGGTATAAACTCGTACTGCGTACTTGCTTAACCACTGCAGCAGTGCTGTAGCTATAATACGGAAACGTCCATGTGGACCGCAACCAGCGGTTCTAATGTCGAAGCGCTCATGTGACAAATAAAGATCGTGCATGTTTTACGAATTTATATAGCTTATAATCACCAGCTGTTTGTCGACACAGCTGTCGTTACGACTTATTGAACGGGTGGCAAAATATCGGTGGAACAACGCAGCAAACGTGCATTGAAAGTGACAGCGGAACGCCTCCAAACATTGACTGATCGATCGTCGCTTTAATCGAACTGTTGCATACCTGCCCGGCGTCAAGTATGGTCGAATGAAAGGGTTGGAAGAGTGCGGAGCTGCGGATAAACTAAAGAGGGCTGCTGGTATGGGAGAAATCGCGACAGCGCGCTGTTTATCGAATTCCGATGGCGTGTAATGTACGTTGTTTCTCCGGTCACTGAGTGTAGACATGGAACTGAACAGAACAGGGCGTCTCTCACGGCCAGTTTCTCGGTAAACGAAACAAATGGTCATAAGCCCCCACGGACAAAATCCTCCACCCCGTACAAAGCCCCTCCCAACAGAAGGTTCCTCTAAAACACAAAGCCATACCAAATCTGCCTAAATATATGACAGAACTCCATCGAATAATGTCTTCAACCTTCCGCAAAAAAAAGTCGCCGTGGTTAAAAATACTTTGGACATTATAATTATAACCTAACTATGAGCATTTGAGTCATTTTTTTAGTATCAAAGCCTGTTTGGTAGCAGCTTACGTACTGGGATAGAACATTTTTGTCAGTGGGACTTTATCCGGGGTTGGCCTATGTCCTGCACCTGTGGAAACAAACAGGACAATGTTATTGATCATCGTAACAGATAGCTGCTGCGTGTAAGGGGCATACTGACAAGTTATCAATTAACCGGCGCATCACATCAAGTCATGCCAAGTCACTGTGTTTCTCTGCAGGGTCCTATCACCTTCAGTCATTCAGTCGCGATTCCTAATACTCCGTTTACACAATCAAGCAAACATCGAGCAATCATCGAACAAACATCAAGCAAAAATAATGCATACATAAAGCATAGTCACACGAAGCAAACATCGAGCAAACATCAAGCAATTGGAGCACACGTCGTGCACGTGTATTTTAAATGCATTTGCTGGATGTTTGCTCGATGACTGCTCGATGTTTGCTTGATCGTGTAAACGGGGTATAAGAATTAACTTTACTAATGATTCTGCTGACATTCGTCCTGCTGCAGTTCTTTACCTCAAATTTTAAACTTTCTTGTGATCGTGTACCACACAGTAAAATATAGTCGGCAATTTGGCAGTCGTTTGTCATATCATTGTCACAACCAGCGGGCCAGTAATGCGTGTTATAACGATGGTAAATGTCTATTTAGAACTAGCGACCGACGTACGTAGTGGCATTTAGATTGGCCTGCATTCATTGGATCAACCGGAAGAACTGTCGCAATCGCTGTACCACGATGACAGTACCATAAACGTTGCCCTTACTATTATTATGCTATTACCGTATGCACTTTCTTATGCACTGTTCTATTTCCGTGTTGTAAGGGTAATGAATAAATGGAAAGACAAACGGAAGAACGAACAAATGAATGAAATAATGAAGCCATGCAATGATTTATACCTGTTGGAGTTTCTGCACGCTTGCAGACGGTACAGCAGCAGCAACGGTTGTCGCCGTGATCGGCTTTCTGACGTCACCGTTGGCGCCCCGAAACGCCCCGTCATGCTTTGCGTTTCCGTCGCCGCCGACAACCGGAAGTGCGGTCGTTGCCGGCGGCTTCTGAGCGCCGCGTCGCCGCCTGTCGGTGAGAACCAGAACGGCGACGATCGCCACGATGATGAATGCGGCAACGACGATCACCGTCCCCACAGCCATCATGAGCCAGAAACTGCTTCCGGTTCCGGTTTGGCTGTCGGCGGCGCGCCTTCGTGACGACTGGTCGCGCTGCAGCGTGCGCAGGTCGCGCCCCTGTTGCTGCTCCAGCACCAGAGTCAACACGCCCGTGGTCGACATCGCCGGGTTACCGGAATCCGTCGCCACGACCCGAATATTGGCTTTCTGAGCGACCAGCGAGTCCAAATCTCCCACGACAGACAGCTGGCCGGTCAAAGGGTCAACCTCCAATGGAGTTCCGGCCTCGATGGAGTACGTGACTCTGGCATTAGTGCCGAAGTCGTCATCGCGCGCGACCAGCCTTGCAACGGGTGTTCCCTCGTACCTGACACCGGTCATCAGGACTATGGTGTGGTTGTCCGGTGAGGGAAACTCGAAGACGGGGGCATTATCGTTGACGTCAGCGACGGTCACGTAAACACGGCACGTGACCGATCGCGTCCCGTCGGCAACTTCTGTCGCTACCACGCCGAAGCTTAGCGAGTCGATTCTCTCACGGTCCAAAGACGCTCGCGAAGACACGACTCCCGTCCTCGGATGAACGTGAACCAGACCGGAAACGAAAGCCGCGTCGTCGGCGTCGGCCAGCGCGAACGTGACGTCACTTCCGGGCACGCCCACTTTGACGATGGTCGCCGAGATGGGGTTGTTCTCCGGCATTGTGATGTCATAGAAGCGGCGACCGCACTGGAGCGACTTCCGGTCGCTGTCGCCGCCGCTGGGTGGCGCCACTGCTACCACGTAGACCTACATACACACAGTGATGCACGATCACTTCTTTATATACTACTTATTTATTTATTTAGTTCGCTCAGAAAAAAAACACTGAAACAATACAATACAATATTATGTATTTAACTCTTGTACTGCACTGTTATTGAAAATTTTTATTCACTGCAAATGATACAAAGAACAAAGCAACATTCATAATAAGACAGCTTGTATAAAAAGCACAGTCTCAGTTCTGAATCAGTCATAATTCAATTAACTATGAAGCGAAAAAAAAATTAAAATGCAATGATTACAACATAATCACAGCTCGGCCAATTATTTTCCAGGCTTAGGCGTTTCATACAGTCGCGGAAGATGCATACCGGAAGTGCCGAAGTCAAGGATGGTACTCCGTCATCACGGCAGACGATTGAAAACTCAGCGACGTCGCCTCGTACGTTACGTTCGTAGCTCTCCGCCGTGACAATCTTGAACTCCGTCCGGTACATCCGGTGCAGCTGGAACCTGGTCGCCTGCGGACCTGAAAGACGACACCGGAAGTGGGCGTTCTTGCCGGAGTCGGCGTCGTCGACGGTCACGTGACCGACGAACGAGCCTGCCGGCGCGTCCCAGGCCACCGTCAGCGTCGTGTTTTCACTTCCGTTTCCGGTCTGACTGGGGGCGTTGACTCGTATCGTGGGGGCGTGGTCGTTCACGTCGGTGACGTGTATCTCGACGGTAGCGATGGCCGACAGCGGTTCTTCTAGCTGTGGCTTGTCGGACGCGACGACGTAAAGACGGTGCAGTGGTTGCAGCTCGTGGTCCAGCGCGCCCACAGTCACGATCTCACCCGTCTCAGGCCGTACCTGCGACACACACAGGCAGGCTCCTTTACAGGCTAACCTATTTCAACGTTAAGTTCCTGTTACTTTCTGTGTTACAACCATTTGGAGTAATTGTGAGTTTGATAGCTAAGTTCACTTCACTTGTTGTGAGTTGAACGCATTGTCAAGCGTGCAAATTTTGCGAATTATTTCCTGTATGACTGACATAATTTTAATACACAGGTACAACTAGTTGTACGTTCCATTCAATTGCTAGTTTACATTAATCATGTTAAATTTAAGAAACAGGCACGACTTAGCCACGATTATGGTTTTCGCTGGTATTGACGGCCGCCGGCATTTGCGATTTGCAAGCCGTGGTCAGCTGCATATCAGAAATACAGAATGGCAAATTACAAAACCCGTGTTTTTTAGACATCTAGCTCTTCCAAACAATTTTAAATGCAGCACACACGCACATACTCCACCTACTTTTAGACGTCATCCAAAACATTTTACCTTTTTGTTCTAACCCTATACTGGCACATCCTACGTGTTTGAGGTTATTAATTTAGTTACTTAATTACTTACTTACTTGCTTATTTATCGTGATCAACTAAACACAAGATTAGAACATAAGCATGGCAATGGACGTACCTCAAACTTGGTCGCCAGATCTCGCGAAGATCGTTCGGCCAACGAGAACTGCACGTCGCCGTTAGCAGCGGCGTCGGCATCGGACGCCGACAGAGTCAGCAGAACAGTTCCTGGCGCCACGTCTTCACGTACCGTCACGGAGTACGAAGCGTTGACCGCACTAAACTGCGGCTGATTGTCGTTATTATCCAACACGCTTATCTCCACCTGATACAAAATATGAGTTTTTCACAAACATTCACACACATACACTGATTTCTATACCTATTATCGCGTTGATGTGCGTAACAGTTACAAAGCGGTTATGTTCTGGGGGAAATCCAATTTTTTTATAAGCAAAATCTGCACCAAAACATTTTTCTTTCCCTTCCGCCTAACCGATCCAGAAAATTACTCTACACCAGAAACCTTACATATATTTTAAAGTAATCGAGACAACAAAATTAGCTGAACCCCAATTTCTCGCTTGACTGCAGCAGAAGTAATCAAGCCCTCGGAGTTCAACTGGTAGCTTTTTGCAATGTCCGCGCTTTCAGTGGGTAATTTCGAAATGAAGACGGCGATTTTTTTGCTTTTCGTAACGCTCGTCGGCGATTTGATGTCGTTAGTTGGCTGAAGTGAATGAACAGAGCTGGTAGCACAAGCTAATTGCAATTTACTAGCTTCTTGCCTGACGACAGGCCGCGTATTGGACATATACATCGCACGACGCCCGGCGACTTCAATCCAAGACTGACCCAAAAAGCATTTCACTTCTATTTCACTCTAGCAAGACTTGTACAAACCAGCTTTCACAGCTGTTTTACTTTAAAATAGCAGAAAAAGCTAAAACTAAGCTCACTACTTTATCCGTCGTACGACGGCCAGCGACTTCAATCGTAGACTGCCTCGGGAAGCACTTTTCTTCTAGTTTTCTCTAGTAGATATAAAACATTTTTCATAGTCGTTCCAGTCTGGAACAGCAAACAAAGCTCAAATTAAGTTCACTACATACTCTACACTTCATTCCACGGCGGCCGACTTCAATCGTAATCAGCCCCAAGAAGCACTTTTCTAAGTTTTTTTTCTAGTTTATACCCTCAAATACTAACCGGTTTTGGTAGTTGTTCGAATACGGAACGTATAAGAAACTAAAAATTAAGCTCTCTATATACTCCGCGGCCGGCGACTTCAATCGGCGACAAGCTTAAGCCGTGTTGCGGCAGTAAACAAGTCGTCCGCTGGATTCTCTCGGATTCAGATGCAGCTGGCGTCGCATCTGTCCCGCGCCGGATTCAATGACATATAGGAATCGCAACCGATGCGATTTAAGCTCAAGCTCCACGTTCTTCGATTAGTCGGAGTGTAACGAGGCATAATACACTGTAGACCGTGTTGAAACATACTTATTTTATGGCTGTGATCGACGGCGTGTTCTTCTATCAGTCGTCACGCTTGAGTAGAGTGAGATTATGAGCACTTATAACATTCTAGATTCTATAGTGAGAGATAGGAGAAGGTCAAGAAATGAGGCACGTTGTGCAACAAGTCCAAAACAAATAAAAACGAGTGGAGAGTGGGCTTTACTTCGCGCTTAATTCTACTCGTAATTACCTGCCCATCACACGCGGTAGTTACAAACAGTAAGTTGGCCCACTACTTTGAGAAATCGTGCATAGCATCGTATTCTGTTACCCCTTTCCCCCTTCGCCGACGCAAAAGCGACGAAACAGACTATGTTTGAGTCGGTCGATTTCTCTCAAAAAAAATCACGGACAGGCTCTCGTAATTTGTTTTTCAAGACGACACTTTTTGGCACTTTTCAAGATCATTCAAAATCGTTAGTCTTCGAACCAATTGAATGCACTTCGCATCATTTCTCAGATAGGCCTTCGGCGACTTATCCGTTTCAAATCGCCAACTTTGCCTATTCCCCTCCCCTCTCATTTGACGATGACGAGCGTGAGAGCTTCTTTCGAATTTTCGAGAAAGTTTTACAAATTCCGATTTCTGAAACTGTGTAGTTCTTCGCATATTTGACAGCGAAGATTTCGTAATTTAAGCTAGCGACGTTATGACACACAGGGGCCTATTCAGCGTGTGATGGACGGAAGAAAGGACAAACGCATTTTCCGTATAGCTAATACCCCGTTTACACGATCAAACTGGCTCGATGAGCTGACTATATGTTAGCTGGACGAGCCAGCTTAATGTTTGCTCGACGTTTGCTCGATGTCTGCACGATCGTGTAAACGGAGTATTGGACATCGGCATAACAAGCTGCGTTAACGCCCATGGCCTGTGATAAAACAGCGCAGGCCTACATCTTTTCTCGTTTGCCAAGAAGCACATTGTCCCACACACTGGACGATAAAAATGCCGATCAGTATGTATGTCGTAAAAGCAGCTGTCAACTCAATCGTGCGGTAATTCGCTTACGGCCGTATATATCATAAGTGATTAACGACGATGCCGTCAGATTGCATTATTATTGACGGTTAAACGAGAGACGTGGGAACCGAAGACCGACCAAAAGCCACCTCCTCTGAATCGGCACGAACCAAAAAAAACAAAAAGAAACAGAAATGTAGGGCCAAAAAACAAAATGCTGCATTTTCGTTTTTGCGGACAAGCAGTCGATACACGTATACATCTTTTATCGGTGGGGTCGTGGCCGGTGATGGGGCAGGGAGGCATTTGCCCCATCTAAATTTTGGACTGTCGAAGAATTGTCGGTAAATTTTGTTCTTGTCAGAGAATTTTCGTCCAATAAATGTATAACCCCCACATTTAAAAAAATTAGTGGAAAACATTAAAAAATTTGAGCACCCAAAATCTCCTCTGTTGAAACATTTTGGTGTCTGTTGAAAAATTGCAACTTCCTGTCGCGCCTACTATACTTACTTACTTACTAACTGCAGCAAGTAGCAGGTGCTCTCGTATAGGGCCTAATCACCTGTATGGACCCAGACTGAGGTGGTTCTCCGCCGTCCTCAGCAATCACCATCAGCTGGTACTTGTCCGTCTTCTCACGGTCCAGCGGTGACGTCAGCACCAGCCGGATGTCCGACCGACTTCGCTCGACCAACTGAAACGCGTTTTTGACCGCCGCTGACGTCATCATGACGTAGCGCAGTTGTCCGTTGACTCCGGAGTCGGCGTCGTGTGCGGCCGGTAGGTGTAGGCTGGTGCCGACAGCTGCAGACTCGGGCAGGGCGAGGTTGATTGATGGGCGTGGAAACGTCGGACGGTTGTCGTTAACGTCGACGATCTCGACGCGAACACGGACGATGCGGAAGTGCGTCATCGGCCGCACGGCGACGTCGAACCGGATATAGCACGCTTCGTCCACCGACCGCCGACACAGCGTGTCACGGTCCAGCCTTTGTGCAGTCCGAATCATACCTCGTCGCTCGTCTATGGTGAACAGCGGTCGCGTCGGCACGCTGCCGTCGGGTGCCGTAGGTCGCGATAGTAAACTGTACCGCAGCGAGGCCTGTTCCGTGGGCGTCAGCCGACGACCCAGATCGATGCTGCCGACCAGACTGTGAGCGGGAAGTTCTTCCAGCACGTACAAGTCCAGCAAGGGCGTGGTGGTCGTCGCGTTGTCATGGCAACTGATCGGCGTCACGCACGACGTCACAACCAGCAACCACCGCAGTAACAGCTTCCGGTTCGCGTTCGACGCCATGTTGTCGCGTTACGTCACAGTCGCAGCGACTGTCGGCGCACAATCCGCAGGTCGCTTTTTCCGCTACCAGAAGCAGATGCGACCGGAAGCGCTTCGTTTCGTTGGTTTACTTCGCAGCAAAAACTAAACAGAATGGCCTACGGTGTGACGTCATTGCGCGACAAACTCTTACAGGTCTAACCTCACGATCAACGTTTTTTCTTTGAACAGAAGAAAAAGCGTTTTGTCGCTAAAAATTGTAAAAATACGACGCACAAACATCTTCAAAACGGTCTCGAGCGTGTAGGCTCCAGCGATGTCGTAGACACGAGTCACACGACTCGAAGTTGTACAAAACAGCGGCTACTCGCAGCGAAGAAACCCAACATCCGGACGTAACGTAACGCAGTCGTTCCAACCATCAGTGACAACGCCATCTGACGAATACGACGCGAATTAGATGACGTGTAACCTGGCGACTGGCACGCGAACTGCGCCGGTGAATGACTGAACCCTTCCGTATGCTGCACGCACCGTATAGCAGCAGCAGCAGCAGCAGCCGCTGTGAATAGACCCAGCCGACCGGCTCATCCACCTAGCTGCAAAATGCCTCCTCGTCGGCTTTGATCTGAGCCAGCTATTTCGCGGCCCGACCCTTCCTGTCGTCTGCTTTCATCACAAAAGCAGTCATAAGCTTAATGATTACTACGGCCACCGGAAGACGGTGAAGGCTGTACGGCCATTATGACATTGGCGCTGCAGGCATTCTTTTTTTTTCGTGCTCTGTTCGCCGTGTAATCTCCCAGGTCCCTAAACCGGTTGCCTCCAGACTTTTTCACGTATCAGAGAATTAGTGTAACTCGAGAATTTTGGGGCCTACTTTTTAATATTTGGCGCTCTACAAAAATATTCTAACCGTCAATGCAAAAAGTTACGTTAGAGTCTTCGATGCTCGTTGCTTCAACGTCGGAGACTTAGTTGTAAGGAAACGCTTTAAATTTTCCGTGAAAAACAACGTCCGCGGCATGATTTAAATACCTGTGTGACGTCACACGGAAAAACGGTTGTAAACAAACGAAAAAAAAATCGCTGCCAACGTGGGGCGTTTTCGTATATTAAACCATATGAGAAGACCGCGACTGAGGTAGCAAGGAAAAAGTGTCGGCGACCTCATGAGCTTCATGGTTATTTATCAGTCATCAGCATCATAGAGGGATTTAACGTGGTGTAAATTAATAATTCTTGTAAGAAATAATGCTCAAAATTCTAGGATTACGACGTTGAAGTGCCACATAAACAGCGGCGCCATTCTGGGTTAAAAAATTGGCGCTGGGCAGAAAGTCGCAATTTTTTCGACGGCAGCTGTAAATTTCTGACAAATAAAATTATGAGTGCTCGAAATTTTAATTTTGTCTATAACTTTCCCTGCCTCCCATAAAATATTTTCAGTCCCACCGGAAGTGGCCGATCTTGCCGCTGTCGGTTGCTGGACGATAATTTGCTGATAAAAGATAAACTTTTCTGTAATTTTTCCGGACGAAACAATTATTGAGTTTAAAATTTGAGGAGGCCTGTCCCCTGTCACGGCGTTACTGCACATAAGTATGATGATGAGCGTCGAAGCAGGAAAAGTATTGAGACCAGAGAAGTGAAGTGACATGCGCAGTGACCGAATGTGTCAATCGGCGGCGTGTCTGGCACATGTCGATTCTGTGTCGTGCTTGTGACAATTTTCTCTCAAGTTGTCTCGATCGCCGCCACAGAGTAGTTATAACCGCTACCTGTCAAATTAGCATGGCTAAGTTAGCACCAATAAACGGGACAACTATAAACAAATGTGCCAAGCAAGAAGTAGTAAATGCGCAGACGATAATCGCTGACATAGTGCTAAATATAGTCCTCACCACTGATTGGCCCATCTGGTGTATATTTATATATAGATATCTGTGCTTGAGACGCTGCGTGTCTAAAGAGTAAAGACCGAGAGGGACAGTCCAGAGGTGATGTCCTTCCATAGGTTGACATTGATGAGTGTCGTGGTGTCTGTGTGAATGCGCGTTCTTTCCTGTCGACCTTTGCCTGTTGAGCGGATGGTAACTCGCTGAGATGAATGTAGGACCTACCGCTGGACTTATGTCCGGATTAGGCTGCGTATATCTCCGTCTCTGGCTGCACGGAGTGGTCGGATCTGTCTGAGGCCCTATATTAGATTGTATCAGTCGCCGGTTGTGCTGCTTGGGTTCGTTTAGACGTTCTGATTATGCTGCCACTTACAGCTCCGAGACAAACCCCTGCAGCTGAATGCGACTTATGGGGTGTTTACACGATCCAGCAAACTTCCAGCAAATGTATTCAAAATACACGTGCTAATGCTGGACGTTCGCTGGATCGTGTAAACACCGTATTAGTCCAGATGTTGCTGCTGCTGTCGGCGCCGCGATGCATTGGCTATGTCTTCTGATTCTTTGTATATTATGGTGTGATCAAAACTTAAATTTCAAGCCAACATCCTATGACTCGAGATCAACTCAAAAGCCAATGCCAATGATACTGACCGCTAACAGCAAAAAGTAATTACTCGATTAAATGCACGGGGCTTCTAATAAAATAGTTGAAAAGTAAGAACATCGTCACATTTTCAGCCAAAAAGTTCTAAATTCATTTTGGTCAACAGTGAAAAACCAACAGCAAACCGAAAAACACATCCACAGAGATTGAGATCAAGACAAGACGCCATAGCTTATATTATAGAAATAAGCTGGACTGATGCCAATTGCTTGAAAGAGTGCATAAAAGCAACAAGTTTAGCCTGCTGTTCAGTCTCAAACTGTAAGATCAAGGCGAGGTAGACACTAATCTTAAGGTGTTTCTCTATTTTGTGGTTCTTTATGTTGACAAATTTGCAAGGCTCAGTTTTTTGCCCTTGTCCCTCATAAATTTACCCCGCTTTTCTCGTTGTAACCGTCTTGCTTACAAATAATAACGAAGTGTCTTGCTTTAGAATGCAGCCTGGCTGGCAAGATGTCCCACAATTCCGCGGATTGCTGGCGACGTGGACGTGGAGACGTGACGGCCATGCCGCAGATTACAACGACGACTACGACTACGTAGACGAAACATGTGCACAGTTTGCGCTGACGTCATCGAGTTAGTCGAACAGTCGGCGACGTCGAACGTCGGCGATTGACGATGCGGAAGATAAACTCAGTCGACAAAGAGTGCCCGATCACACGACCCGATTCTTTCGCTTCGCTTGCGCTTTTGTGTTCGGCCGGACCGAAAAACACGAAACCGAACGCAGTCGGCACGATTTCCGGCGTTATCGGTGGTCGGAGTTTTCTGGTTGAGTGGCTTATAGGGTGTTTACACGATCCAGCAAGTCAGCAATTAGCACGTGTATTTTGAATATATTTGCTAGAAGTTTGCTAGACGTTTGCTGGATCGTGTAAACACTCTATTAGCGGTGACAACGACATTGCATTGTGCATGTCAACCGTATTACGACGAGCACGGATAGTACCGAGATGGGTGGCCGTTTCGTTATAACGTCCTGGTATTTGAAGGTTAATAAGATAAAGGTCCGGCACTTGCTATAGAGCTGCTTACACGTGCACCAGCCAGACTCGTGACTGGAAGCGTTTTTACAATCTCGGAAGTGGCAGCTGATTGGCATAAGCTAATGACACGGCAGCGCATTATGCGGCCATCCGTTGTCCGTGCTTGCAAATAGTTGGACTTGCCCTGTAGCATGCAGACATACCACCTCTTCGACTGCTCGGACAATAACGTCAGTTCATGAACGAGTACAGAACAACAGTTTTCGAGATAACCGTTGTTTTCAGGGTGAGGGCTGAGACCGGCATGTTGCGGTGAGTTATGTTTGACCAAAAATGTACTGAAAAGGTTACTGAAGCCGTAAAATCCACACCGCCACTATCGTTTTTAGTTGCATGTGCATCCGCTGAGTAATCTTGCAACGTTAGCCAATATACGCCGTTCTTCGCGCAGTGAGTGAGGCAATATAATACGTAGCCGCATAATAATTGGTCACTGTTGGGAAAGAAACGACGAGTTCTGCGTAATGGTAAGCCTTTCCCTCAATACTGCTGGGACACTGACCTACATATTATCTGTCTCTGTTAACAGAGCCGGTCGTCAGGCCTTGACGTGACTCTTACGCTAGATTAATTGGACTTAATCTTCACCAGCTGACTCAAAGCACCGCGAAGGAGACAAATTATAAAGCTCTGAAACAACCACGGAGCTTTTTGCTTGCGTACGCTGCGACGTGATCTCGATAACAGGCAAACAAGCCAACTTATATACGGCATACCGTACTGAAACTGCTTGTAAATAAAGTGAAAATGAAATCAGAGAAATAAAAAAACAAAGTTCGGCGCAAAAAATGTGGAGAACTACAAAAGTCAGATACAGCCAATAAAAATGGAAGCTTGAGACGCAAAGCAACTGTAAACAAGAAGACTGACACTAAACGAAAACCGTTATTTATGCAAAATGTCCTGTCTTGTTTTCAGGTTTGACGGCGAGTATAACGTAGGCCTATAAAGCAATGGAAATAACTAAACCGCATGCACGTCGTATTTCAGTTCAGTTTAGTTTTGTCGTTCTGTACGCTAAGTAATACCCCGTTTACACGATCAAGCAAACATCAAGCAAAAATAAAGCATAGCCTACACGAAGCAATCATCAAGCAAACATCGAGCAAACATCGAGCAAACGTCAAGCGTACGCCAAGCACACATCAAGCAATTAGAGCACACGTCGTGCACGTGTATATTGAATACGTTTGCTTGATGTTTGCTTGATCGTGTAAACGGGGTATAAAAGAACGGTCAACTTGTTTATGTTTTACGCCCTGATTATCGAGTTGTGTGACACGTCACATATCAGGGTGGACGCTGGGAACGATGTAAGCCTTCACCCAAAATTTTCCTAGGAGTATCGGTTGACGATGTTAAAAGCGAATCACGATGCATTAACTTCACGGACAGACAGACAGACACACGGACAGACGGACATTTTACGGTGGCAATAGCGCTACTTGGGTCGAGCGATAGCAGCGCTGAAATATTTTCCATTATCAGCACCGGCGAGCACTGCCATGCATGTGAACGTAGTGTAGACAGTGGCGGACCCGGAATTTTGGAATAGAAGGGCGGAAGAGTTCAGAATGGAGTCCGGAAAAGGGACAGAGCCCCTCAAAAGTAATTTTTTTGGAAATTTTATGCACAAACCATGTATTTTGTGCAAGGTTTTCATTTGGTTAAAAATGCATCTAGTCTATACGGGAGTATTAACGGACAGCCGCCTCTTCGTCTTCCCATCTGAATCTGACACTAAACGTAGGCGTAGGCCGGTCATCATCATCGTATATAGCGCATGACGAAACACGAGACAACGAGTAGAGAATTTTGTTGCCGTTTGATGACGCTGTAAAATGAAAGGCACAGGATATTTGACTAGCAGCCGGTCAAATAGTCTATGGACCAGTGCGTTAGATAGTTGGAGCCCCCCCAAATACAAGTGTTAGGCCCCTATAATAAGGAGTTTGAGGGCTGAGCCAACAGCGGGGCCCAGGGGCAGAGCCCTTGGTCAGGGGGTCATGGGGCGAAGCCCCCTGAAGCTCAAACACTTTTGGCTTTTGGACGTTCAGTAAAAGTCGCAAATTTGCCCACTTTAAAAGAATTGAAAGAGAAATATCAGATACAATTTGTGTTGTCTTTTCAAAAAAATGACGTCTGTAGGCCGCAATATACGTCACAGATTACTGTACAGTAATGAAAAGTAATCGACTTGTCTACTTTTTTGTAAACGTTCCACATGTTTATTCATTTTATATTGTGAATAGGGGAGAGCGGGGTTGGTTGAGACACGGGGTTGAATAAGACAGCGCCGCCGTCAAAAAATTTTGTGTGTTTTATCTATGGTATATAAGTTTTTATGTACAAAATTTAATAAATAATCAAATAATAGTCGCAATACTTCTATATCTGTGGAGACGTTTTAGTTTTTGTCGAATATTTGTTTTGGAGGCGCAAAATTTTATTTTAAATAACCGTTGAACTCTGTCTTCTAAGGTAATAGTCGTTGTCACCTCTAACGATGAGTTATATTTTGAGAGATGTAAAGATGTAAAGAACTGTGTCATAACAGACTTGTGTGTATAGTAACAAA
>Ga0056128_1000673_pt1 | contig 32872 bp, 20 predicted proteins | sample WorMetLIZISLAND2_FD_71113 | JGI IMG/M metagenome (GOLD analysis project Ga0056128, IMG submission 71113) | Marine gutless worms symbiont microbial communities from Max Planck institute for Marine Microbiology, Germany - Olavius geniculatus... ...
GCCTGTGCTTTCTCTTGCACCGACAGCACTTTCTCTGGAACCACCAGTGCTTTCTCTGGGACCGGCAGCACTTTCTCTAGGACCGCCTGTGCTTTCTCTTGCACCGACAGCACTTTCTCTTTGAACATCAGCGCTTTGCTTTCGACCTAGAAAAAGTAATCACGACACAAACGTCGGAAATATATTTACTTCTCGGGCACCTATACCTAGTTGCAGCTTCTGTGGGGGACAGAGTAGGTATATAGACCAAATAGAGGCTTTTTCATGCAAATTCGTCAACACATTTTTAAAACAAACAACATTGCTCATTGTCAGTGACATTTTGGTCACGAAAATTAGTTTACTTTTTTAGTTTCAATCAGTATTCGATGACTTATTTCACCTATTGTCTAGTCTACAAACCTACTATTCACAGTGCATCTGTTTAACAGTTCTACTACGTTTCTGTCTATATAATGGCTTCGCTGCATTTTCTTGCCGTGCATACATCACCTTATTATTTATTTTAACCAGAAATTTAAGACAGGGCCCAACATGAGGCTGTTCGGTGCCGTAAATCTTGGTCCACGGCTGCTGATTCGTCAAGTCGTCTATTATAAAACCCCTTAACGGACCTCGCTGAAATTTGACCTCAATTCTTTTCAGGTAAGGTTTGTTTTACCCCAATTTTGGTTCTAGTCCGCTGTCCAGTTTCATAGAAAAAGTAAAACATAAAAAATAACAAAAAGCAGCAAAAACGAGAACACGGGGTTTCCCGTTATAGGGTACCAGCAGCCTAATTATTATAGATATGGTTTATACAGACGTTATATGATTCAGTGTGGAAGAACGAAACTGACTACATTCTCTCGCGGCTGCGCACCAAGTTCGCTGCATGAGGTTTTGCTTACGAGGGTCCGAGCGCGTGGAACCGCTTTCCTGAGTCAATCCGCAGAACCATCCCAGGCAGCGGGCTAGCAGCCTTCAAACGCTGACTAAAAACGTTTTTATTCTGCGATGCTTTTAAGATTGTCTACGATGCGTTTAATCGGATTTCGATGTGTATTTTATTAACCTGGAACTGCGTAATGCATCCATGGTCTTTTAACATGAAATGGGGCATTAGAAAATGTTCTGTACGACATGATATGACATAGAGGAGAAGGTTGTGTTTGTCTCGCCTTTCTCTGCAGTGAGCTCCTGGGCTGCGTCGTCATCCAGTTCAACGGGCACGCGCTCCGGGAAGCGTGATGGATAGACGCTGTAGTGGGGCCGACTGACCGGCACCAGGTTACAGTTGGCGACGAACGCTCCCAGCTTGAGACTCACAATGTGTTGCAGCAGCTGCAGAACCGTAATAACCGTAGCCACCATCGTGTCAGCAACGATCAGATAGGTTATCTACGATACGACATACGATACGATACGATAAAATACGGACTTCTACTCGAAAACTGACAGACAAGCTGTAAGCTCAATCTAACACGTAAACTGAAAAAAGTCATATGTTTTAAATGAAAATAAAATAAGAGAGACTGAAATAGAAGTATATTTATAGCCTATTGCAAAACATGAAAAATCATGAAACTGTCTACACGTGTTAGCTCAAACTTCAATGTAATACCGATTAGTTGTTATACCCGCATCTGCACATGTCCTATCGAACACTGCAGTCCGCAGGCTACTGGCTGAAAACGTAACTGTTTATTCCAGTCCACTGTTGAAGATTAAATAACTGATTTGACTTCCTACTCCATCATAAAAATTTGGATGCGACGCTTCCGCAGAATTATTCAATTATTCACGTTTTTGCAGTTAAAATGTAAACAAGATGAAGAAGCCTTAGCTTATATTCTTTTCATATTCTTTTATCCCCTTTATACCATTTTCTGCTGCATGTAATCCAGCTAAGAAATAGCTTAACGGTGTAAGTTTTGCCACTGTTTGTAAATTTGTTGTAGACTTTCAAATTTTAAAAAATAAATTTGTCGTTAAGCTTCTTGCACAGCAGATTGTGCAACATATCTACAACTAATTGGACTAAGTTGAATCTGGACTTTAAGCTACAAGTACCAGCCGACATATTTAGCCCTTTATTATACGAACTACGTCCACAATTTTAACAAACTGTGGGTAAACTCAACAAGCAGTCAGTTATTGTGGTATTAGGCATAATCGATTCCTTCCGATTTTTAAAGAAACAGCAGCAATTGGCGATTTTTGACTGAGGGTTCGTCCTCCTAAATCTCCCCTTTTCTAGGGAGTCGATCAAGGACCCCTATCTGACACAATGTGTCCTTACACCCCACACGTATGTCAGCCAAATGACATCTAAATCCGTCAAACGGTTTATAAGCAGCGTGCACGGTTGTGACAGACGACAGACACGACAGATCGCTCTACAGAGCAATGTGCAGCCATCTAAACGAAATAGCATGCGCTGCAAGAAACAATTTTGCCTAATGGAGTGTTTACACGATCCAGCAAACATCCAGCAAACTTCCAGCAAATGTATTCAAAATACACGTGCTAATGCTGGACGTTTGCTGGACGTTTGCTGGATCGTGTAAACGCCCTACGGTACCCGTATTGAGTAAAGGTAAAGGTCAAGGTCAAGGTCGTCAATTTGTATAGCGCATCGTCGCGAGCATGCGCACCCCTCTAATGCGCTTTCGTCACTAACCAGAGCCGCCTGCAGACACAGGCTGGCACAGCGGCCGGCTAGGCAACCACAGTCAGCTGTACCAAGGTCCCCACCTTCCGTTACTACTCATTTTACCGTCCCACGGTCATTTTATCCACGCCAAACATCACAATAGTAGATTCGATATGCTACCCCATTTACACGAGGAAGCTGGTTTTAAGAGCTGGCTCCAAAAGTGTTTAAGAGCGCTCTAGAAGCATGAATTTTTGCAATAGGCCTAGAGGCTTACACCGTTATCAAGCCAGCTCCAAGAGTGCAGCTCTTACGGCCAGCTCGCTTCATCGTGTAAACAGGGTATAAGTTTCAACCTGTCCATCGCTGAGTTCGTTGTTCTCGCGCTGTTGGACGGTCGCGGTGTTGACGAACGGCGCGTAAAAGACGACCGTGTGAGCGAACATGAACGACGTGATAACGGCATAGAACAGAGTCAGGTTATAGAGCACCTGTACGCGTGTCAGCTGCTGCAGCGACCAGTAGATCGCCAGGCAGGTGTGCAGCTGGAACAGACCCCGGTACAGATTATCCCCCAACAACCTGACACCCACCCACACACACACAGGGGCTTCTATCTCTATACCTTTGGGCGCACCTTGCGCCTAGTGAAAAAATAGGGGGAAAGGAGCGTATAGATCAATCCCCTATTTTTCACAGGGCAATCTAGACCTTTATCAAAACTTGTTCGCTATTTTCCACTGGGTAACAAAAAAGAATGAAACGCAAAAGAAAATGGCGATAAAGCATAAGGGAAGAGAGGCGGGTGGAGGGAGAGGTAAGAAAGGGAAACAGCCCGAAAGAGGGGGGACTTGAGCCCGAAAGTGGGGGAACTCGAGCCAAAAATTGGGGAAGGCAACTTGCGCCCGATTTCGATTCCAGATTTGGAGAAATAGAAGCCACAGCACAAGCAGACGCCACAGCGAGAAATTGGAAGCACAAGAAAATATCGCAAACCTCACCGAGAATAGTGCTGTACTTGGTGAATGCAGATACAACAAACTTAAAATTCTAGCTGCTATAATGTATCAAAATAGGCTTAGGCCGATTTCGTAATCCGGATGTGGATTAAAATTGAATCACTTGCTTTGGCAGCCAGATTCTACTCCTTTAAAGATTGTCATCAAATCTGTTTAAACCCTTTCCGAAAAGGCAAAAAGACAAACGGACAGACTCGAAAGCATATCATTTTCCACATTTCGATGCGGATACGAATTCTTCAATAGACAGCCGACGTGTGCAGGTGCATGAAGTTTTTTTTATATTCGCCAGACGGTAGCCATGTTTTCGGCAGATGTTTGAGATCTCTGATCGCTTCTGGTGTCGTTTTAACTTTTTGAGTGTTTTTTTACAATGTAAACGCCTTTGGCAGAATAAACGATAATAATGATAACGGTTTGCATTGATGTAAAAAAACGTTCCATATATTGCTGACTCTATAGCTGTTTGCTCAACATGACAATTCTGCGAGTCTAACTCTAACTCTATATTGTTGTTTTTTTGTTTCTTTTGTTTAATTTTTGTTTACCAATGTTTGTTTGGTAAAATAAAGATTATCAAAATAAAAAAAAACGTGGCAGAAATTTATTTTTTAAAAACGTTTAATTTGTCTAACTTCTTGCCTAAAACTTGATGCTGCAAGTGCAGCATAGCTAGTAGAAAAAGAAAGAGAACTTTATTCAATTTTAATTCAACCGTGTGATTATAAGTCCAAGTATCACTCAACTGACGAAGTAAGTAAATTACTACCACTATAGCTTATTAACTCTTTCCTTTATGTGGCTTTAAAAGTGCTTCTCGACGTTCTTCGTAAAATTCTGAATAAACGTTTAAAGAATTTAAAACGTTGAGAAAATAAAGAAAACGCTGAAAAACGAGTATTACATCTGTGTGACAGTTGGCCAACGTACTTGCACTGCCAGCTGGTGTCTGGTTCGACAACGAGCATCTCTGGGTACCCAGCTTTCGCTGTCAGCCACTCGTGACACGGCATGTACCAGTGCAGCTGGTTCACCATGTCCAACACCGTCACGTAACGTACGTACCTGCATCCGTTCACGTATAGATTAATCAACTCATTAGCAGAACTGGAAAATTTGTCCGAAAAAAAAGATAAAAACCTCAGAAGTCCAATTTTCAGGTTTTGAAGGTTTTTTGTTTGTTGTTAAATTTATTACTCATCATATTTTATTTTATTTTTATCCTTATTTTTGACTGCTTTATTTTGCTATAATTTATTTTGAAAAACTATGTGATAATGTAAAGACTGAGCATAAAATGTTTTTCCTGGGTCGTCATTTTGTGTACGATGTTGAGTGTTCATTAGACATTAAACCAAAATACCTTATAAACCGTTAATCGTCTTTTAAAACTAAAAAACATTCAAAAACTTCAAAACCTAATTTTTTTTATTAAAAAACCTGTTTTTTTCAGCCCTGCTCATCAGTCAATCACGGCTAGTAATTTATTGAGCGTTAAGCAATAAGCTGCATTACGTGTCTGTTTGTCAGTGCGTCTATGGGCTCCTCACCTGGAACAAAAATCTAAATTGGCATAAAAGTTCCCTAAGGCAGGATTAGCCAGCGTGCCAATTTGACAAAGTGGCCAGGTGATAAGGTCAAAGTTCATAGATAGGTAGTGAGGAATAAAGGTGTGCAGCCAGTGGTAAACTGCATAACATGTGGGCACTAGGCCGTTTGACGTAAACAGCTTTTTATTTTCAAAGTTCCTCCTAAATGTTTCAGACCGCTTTTGCAAACGTTTTTAATTTTATAGCAAATTTCCATTGAAATATCTTGACTTGGTTATACGAAAGAAACATCTTTGTTCACAAGCCATAAAGCTACGGGCGGTCGGTGACTACAAAAGTATTTCTGCGTTACATGGCCTATGCCAGCCACCAGGCCAAAATGTTTTTGAACATTTTAGTGAATTTAGTCCACGGCATATAACGTCGAACATTTTTTGCAAACGTTCCAGTTTACTTGTAACTATTTCCTGTCTTCAAGCCGCGAGCGCAACTGCACAGCAGAGCAATCTCGATAAATGTTTGAAACAATTGTTGCACTGAGGTCGCTACTTGTAAAAAAATTCTAACATTTGCAAAACATTTATTTACGAATTTAATATTAGCTGCACGTCTAGCTTGTTTATGCTTCACAATCACAAGTGCGACTTACCATTTCTTCTTTTTCGTTTCCGTGGTCGATAATTCTATTTCGACAGTTCTCACGTCACCTATCGGCTCTGTGCCATACGAACCAGACATATTTTTACTCAGACATATTTTTACTCTAAAATGTTATTGTGGAAATTGCATTTTGTCCGAATCGTCCTTCAACATCAACGTGATCACAACTGACTGAGATATTACAAATCACAGTGCAGCACAGCGTGTAAGGGCGATGAAAGTTAAGTATAAGAAATTGCGTTTGGAGGGGGGGGGGTCCTGTAACTCCAAAACCCTTCAACCGATTTCCATAAAACTTGGCATCAGCGATCACATCGACCACCTGACCCCATAGGAGGCAAAATTTGGTTACAATCGGTTCAAAGGGGCGTGGCTGCAATGCGCGAAATTCGCCGTTAGGCGTCTATTTTTCCTTGCGCACGGCTACAGACCAGCCCGTTGAACCGACCGACGCCGCAAATAGCTCAAACGAAGCGTTCTGACGCCAAACACATTCCTTATATGTTTTCGATTAAAATTTTTAAAATTTACCCCTTTTATGCCCCAATTTTAAAAAATTTGCATTACGGCCTATGGGGACTTCAAAGCGGTATAGGCCTATAACTCGGTCCCCGTAAAAATAATTTATTGCACGCTGTTTTCACCTACCCCGTATTTTCGGGGTCGGACAATCTAATGGTGTCATTTAAATGTACCCCCTATCGATTCATGTTGCCATAGCAACCATTCAAAAGTTGCAAAATTGTAACCAAATTTTGCCTGTGGGGCGGGTGGTCGATGTGATCACTGATGTCAATTGAGATTTCAAAGCGGTATAAATCGGTCCCCGTAAAAAATAACTGCGCGCTGTTTGCACCTATTCCTATTTTTCGGTCCGGGCTATCCGATGGTGTCATAAAAAAATTTTCCCTGACGACCGCTGTTGCCATGGCAACCAATGGTTCTTATTCAAAAATAAAATTGGCTGCAGCACAATATATATTAAAATGTCTCAGACATTGTTACATCACGCAAAATTTTTTCCTTTCACCAACTTTCTTCACCCCTCCGGGGGGGTATTCTGAAAACAGTGAATAAACTTATTGTCATAAAAATCAAATACCAAAAATTTTGACAAATGTCGATTAAAAACAGCAAAAATTAAAGCAAAAACACTTTAACAGTTTACAAAGCTATGTGAAGGCGATATGAGTCAAAACTCGAAAACGGCAAAAATGGTTTTGGGGCGATGTTTGCATTATGTTTATAATTATGTTTACATTCAAGGAAACGCATTGGGCCGAACTGATACGGCCTCAGCGCTGAGCAGGTGTAACAGCCTGCCCTCCCCAAAGGTAAGGTAAGGTAAAAAGGTGGGCAAAACCAGTCATCCACGTCAAGTTTATTCGTAATGTTGCGTGCCAAGAATTATTGAAATCGGCTAGTGTTTCACGGAGTTATTAAGAAAACATTGGCCCAGTTTTTCGACACACGGTGTAGGCTATAAGTTTGGACCATAGCAGCAAAAACAGCGAGGCACACATCAATGGAGAAAATTGTTTTGGTTGCTGTTGTTGCTGCTGCTGACACTACTAGTAGTACATTACCATTGGTTGTGATTAGGAAATAGTTCCACGCATCGCGGCAGAAGATTCTACGGTCGATTTGCGTTTTATCCTGCTTGTGTCTGGTCACGAGGAAATCTTTGTTCGTTGAGTGACGACCGTGAATGTTGATTCTAACGGTGGCGTCAGTTCCTGCTTCTGCACGCAGTGGTTAACAACAAGCAAAGCTCTTTAACGTTCCCGAAGTCCTCAGCGCGACATCGTCAGCATAAGCAAAACTGCAAAACACGCTAAAGAATTAACGCCAAAATCCGAACTAACTGCGCGATTTATTTCTTGCTGCATTTCGAGGGACGGACATAGTGACTTTTGCCTTTATCACTCACTATATGAATCGAACAAAAAATGTAGCGCGTTTTGATGATTTCCGTTGAACACTCTAAAACCGTGTTAAAATAAACGGGACATCAGCTTTCCATTGTAGCCTACCCTGCTTAGGTGCAAAGTTTCAATTTCCGACCTGTTTTAGATCCTGAGATATCGCTTGACGAAAAATGTGGTAATTACCACCCACCAAGTCGCACCATGCATATTAGCTCAGTTTAATGCCGACAGCCTCCGTTCTGATGCAAAATAGTGAAAAACAAAAGCAAGAAAAACGGTCAAGGATCAGGGATAAACATCTTTCGTGATTCTCGATCTACTTCAGTAAAAATATAAGTTTTCATTAGACTTATAATGCTTTTCAACACGAATGAATGTCGAACACGTGCTCGTTTTTCCACGATTTAGGCTACGTAGGTCTTTGTTGGATTATTTGTTAACAACAATAAGGCCATTATTATTCATTATCTAACGACAAACTGCTACCAATAATAAGAGTGTATGCAAAATTGCTATCACTAGAAGCGCTGTTTTAGCTCTCAGAATGCACCACTGTATCAACACTTTTTGGAAGAAAATATAATAGATGCGTGTCAATGACATGCAGCTAAGATATTGTTCATGTTCAATAAAAAGGGGGAACGATAATACACTGCAATTTCTGGTACTATAGCACTGATTCGTATAATTTTAGCATAGCATACTTGGTCTGAATCCAGTGACGACGTGAATAATATAAGCGTACTTGGCGTTGACTCTGGCGATCGATTGCCAGAACGTGTACAGCGGCTTCTGCAATATAATTATTCAATCATTCATTTCACTGTAGGCTTAATTTCGTTCAATTTTATTTCAGTAAGACGAGGATAGAGACTGAAATGACTTTTTATACAAAAGTTCTTTGAAAGTTCCAAAATCAAGCAACAATGGCTGTGAAAACGTTAAAATGTCGACTAACGAGTTTACTGCTAGTATTAATGTTTCTTTCGCTTAACAGAGAGCGACTGCCCCAACTTTAAAGTTTAAAATGCAAGTCTGTGCAGTAAAACAAAATTTAGGTCTACTACATGCACTTTCAAGGTTTATAATGCCCAAAATGCGTTTGCGACTGGGACTCCGCTGGGCGAACTTATAGCGTTTTCCCAGAGCAACCAGACTCCCTATAAGTTGGTGAAAAGAAAACTCTCTGCTCTCCCCGTGAACCCTCTCGTTCTTCCAACACCAATCTCTGGCTACACGCTTGTGTGTAATAAGTAAAAGACTAGGTGGAATAGAACTGACTTTGTCTCGAATGAACGTGCGCAGTATGAGCGTGAACGAAGCCAGCAGATGGATGATGAGCAGGCCGAAGACGACGATGAGAACGATGTCATTGTTGGCGTGGAGGATGAACTGCCAGTAGGCCCGGTCACCGTACAGCTGATTGTAGACCTGCAGCTGCTGATGCTGCTGATGCTGGTGTGGCGAACCCATCTTCTTCTTCTTCTTCTTCTTTAATAACCGTCAAATTTAAGAACGCGTAAATAGCGACGTAGCTGATCTAAACCGAACTGAACTGACATGGTTAAGTTTTTGGCGAACAGACCAAGGTGCAAGCAGTAATGCATTACAGTAGGCACCATCCAACGGCGTCGGTGGTTTACGCGCACGTCAGCCAATGACCAATGAGTTGACCCTGTTTGCCCACTGGTCAGTTCGTTAAAAACTAAATTGTATCTGTTCAGTTCAGTTTAGTTACATCGCTCTGTACGCGTCTTAACTTTCAGCCGATAAGCAGATAGCTAGAGTCAAGCCCAGACTACTTGAATTTGTTATAAGTTTGTTGTTTAGCAGTCTGTCGTAGCCTACAGCAAACTGTACAACATGCTGTCGACTTTTAGCCGACCGTACTTAAGTAACGGTCTAGCTTATTGTACGAGTTGTCGTCTGTCATCTGTCTGTTTGTCCGTCGTCGTCTGTAACGGATGTACTTTAGCTAATGGGTAAGTCTTAGGGGATATATTTTACACGAATAATTAGCTATGTGTCACAAACCTATGCAGGCAAAATTTCAGCGATTCAATGCAAGGGAAGCATTTTCAAAATTGCAGTTGAATGAAAAACGTAAGAAAATGTGCGTTTATCAAAGGGATATGGCTATATCTCGGAAACGGCAAAAGATAGGGCCAAAATTACTATTAATCACTAATAGGAAGTGATATATGCTTTTTCAGATGAGATGGAAATCATCGACCTAGGATGACCTTGAAGGTCAGTACTGCAGCAATAACTGTATAGGCTGTAGCGCGTTTTCCCTAGCGACAGCTGGGTTTTCTTGTCACGGATTTGCTGTACAGCTTCTTGTGTTGCGCAGCATCCACAACGAAATGAAACAACTTAGTTTCAGCTTCATTACGCGAGTCAGCTAATGGTGATTGAAGAGCTGCTCAAACGACAGCAGGCGACGTCATTAATGCTCGAATATTAGTAAGTAACGATAACGTATACAATTACGGTATCCTACTGTCTAAATTCTAAATCAAGCCACCGCACTGTGACCGCATCGTTAATAAAAGTAAAGAATATATTTTTTGCTTAAAAACTGCCAGCAGTTATATTCCGCAAACGATAGGTCAGCTAGGCTACGGCAGATACATCACAAACGTTCGATTGTTTCAATGACGTCATTGCTTTGTTGTAGGCTTAATCCGCATTTTTAACAAGGATTTATTTCACCAAAACGTAAAACGAGAATAGGCTATGCCATATGTGAGCTTTTTTGGTCTACAAGGTTGGAACTGAATAATTGAAATCGTATAGGTCGACCGCGGCCTGCATATTTAACGTTTTTATGAACAAATGGCGACTTTTCCAAAATTTAATTTTCAACGTGGGTTTGCATGCGTCTGCCATGCACTGTCTGTTCAATCGTCGGCTGCTCTAATTCGCACTTTCGCAGGCAAAGAATGAACAATCATTATTTACAAGTTCTTTGGTCGCGTGAGTAAAGGTCGGCGAAGATGCACGCTAGAAATAGAGCACGATTTGTAAACATCAGCAGCAGCAGCAGTCGCTGTAGCCAAGCTTCGCAGCTGCTAGAGACAGAGCTAGCTCACACGATCAGCTGGCGTGAGGATGCGCTCTTGTTATAACTGAACTTACCTGCGATCATATAGATACATTGACGACAATGAAAGCGTTTTGGCTCGTGTTGGCGACGTTGCTCGTCGTATTTGTGTCTTGTGCGTCCTCGGCCCCGAACAGACGTCGACGTAAGTACGGCTGCAGCCTGTTGTGTTTATACATGTACATTCACAGCTGCAATGATGGACATTCGACCCGCGCGCAAAACCCGTTGCTATAGCGTTTGTAAGACTGACTAACTACAGACAATATAATCACCGAAAAGCACTAATTTCAACTAATCATTCACCGACCTTCGTAATTTCAAAGTTTTTCCTTTGCTCGCCGAATTTGCAGGGGGAGGAAAAGAAGGGGACTGGGAGGTTTACGGATCTTTCAAGAATTTGTGATTTTTCCCTGAGTGGGTTTTGCGTGAACGACTGACGACAAACGTTTGGTCCCCGCTTGACTTTTACTGTGTAAATTGCACGAAATTTGGTCAGTTGATTCTAGAGAAAATCATTCTAATGGTTGGCATTAGATATCACATTTTAAGGCTGAAATGCACCAAATTCGATTTCAGCTGGGGCTCTGTCCCAGACCCCATTGGGAAAGCTAACAGAGCTTCACCAGACTCTCTAGCTCGATTTTAGAGGCACTACTTCTAAGGGAAGGGAGAGAAGGGGAAAGTAGAGGGAAAAAGGAAAGGGCTAGGGAAAAGAGGAGAAAAAAGAAGAGAAGAGAGAAGAGAGTGGGACCCCCAATAATTTACTGAAATGACGCCACTGCATGATCTGGCCAATTATTACTATCCTGCTGAAAGTGAAGTAGGGCAATATAATCGGGGCAAATGAAGGAAGAGGCTAACAAATGTTGCCCCTACCCCCCGCCTAAAATACGAACTCATTCTTACTTTTCTGGTCTCAAATGACTGTGCCAAATTTAATAAACAGACCAATGTTTGAATTGTGAAAAATTAGCTGGGGGTTGAACTTTTCGACGGTCGGAGACCGACCAAAAATGTGATGTAAGTCGTATGTATATAGCATATAGGTGACCCCCCTGTACATAATTTGACAGTGTGTTAGAGGGATTGAAAAACAGTTGGGGGGGGGTTCAATCCCCAACCCCCCGGCAATTCAAACACTAAGACAGACGAAGAACATTACTTTTTTCCTTCAGTGTACGTAACAAAACTTCAGCCAAAGCTCAGGCCAACTCAGCCTCCTACTCCCAGCGGCACGGGAAATGAGTAGTAGCTTACGGGCTATTTTACGGGGTAAAGGCCTAGTGTGACTGATTGGGGCGGTGGCATGTCTGATAGCTGCAAACTGCTGGTGTGTTCGCTAAGGACAATGGATTGCCGCATAGTGCGCTGCGGTATCGATTAGCTCATGCCAATCAGCTGCCACTTCCGAGATTGCAAAGCGCTTCTGGTCGCTAGTCCGACTCGTGTAAGAAGCGCCATAGCAAGTGCCGGACCTTTTCTTTTACCCTTTTGAAGTAATACAAGTTCTATGTCGACTGTACGGCAGGTCAGAGTTCTTGTGAGGACCGAGTGCCGCGACTGTGTCGGACGGAACTACAGCCGCACTATTGCTACGTCGAACACAATCGTCGTCTCTGCTGCAGAACATGTGAAGCGCTGCGACGTGATACGCCCGGTATTAGATCATGCGTCATTGTTGTTTCAGACCCATAATTTGTGTTTATCACGTATGCAGGGCGTCCAGCGTCCACCCCATTTTTGCCAGAAGTTGTTTCTCAGATTGATGCAAATCTGCCGAGTTTTTACTAGAGGAGAGGAAAGAGAGCGCTCATGTTTGGAGTTTGACTCGCGAGTCGCTTCCGTACGTTAATTTCAATGAGAATTTGAATAAGGCAAAATTTGTTGCTTTCGTTAGACATCAAAAAGCTAAAAGGTTTCAGCTGCACCCTGACCCCCCTGACTAGAGGCTCTTTTCTTCAACGGAGGCTCCCCGCTCGCCATGTGTGTCCACTCTCCACATTTTTTTACGTGGCCACGCCCCTTCACGTATGTGCTGCATTTGTTTGTTGATGCAAAAATGCACTTTTGGCGGCACAATTAACGTATAAGTTACGTTAGTTTGCAAAAAATTTTCTCAGCTTTTTTTGTCTCGGAGCAGTAAGTATCCATCATGCCTATAGGCCATATAGTCTGGTAGTTTCCGTGGATCAGTCAAAAAGTTATGAACTGATTTTAGTGGTTTTTTAGACGGGAAAAGCGTTGGCAGAGGTTTGTGCTGCTGTGCGAGTGTTTGTTTATTAAGCTTACGAGCGATATAGCCCAAATTACAAAATACGTCGATTTTCTGTCGCCGATGTGGTGGCTTTCTCCGTGTCTTGTCACGGACTAAATTCCATTAGTGTCACAAACGGGTTTGTTTTGTCACAACCATGATGAACCATCTCGACATATCGAGATGGTTTGCGTCTGCGACTTTCATGTTCCGCGTCCGCGTGTAATGGAATTTGGGCTTGTGCGTGCAGGATGCCCGTACGGCGACCACAACGCGCGTATAACTCGCAAAAACGACGAGGGACGCGAACAGACGTTCACGTGCAGCTCGTACATCCAGTTCTACGGCAACTTCCACTGCGAGAACGAAGAACGCTTCCGCCAGTACTGCTGCGAGTCGTGCCAGCAGTAGTCACGTGACACCGGTCACGTGATCAGAGACAGGTGCCCGCGACGACACAGTCACAGCATCCGTTCAAGCACAACTCCACTAATATGATTCATTCTGGACCTGTTGGACAACAAGTATTGCCTACAACAAAAAGCTGTACTGGCATGATATGTTCTGGATTCGTCCGTCGCAGGCTTTCGATTTTTGTGGACTTGTACAATTTTTTTTGTATGGGTGAAGATCGGTCCTAGAGGAGACGAAGGGAAAGTGAGAAAATAACAGGGGAAAATTTAGCACGATTTCGATTCTAGATTTGTGGGACAGAAGCCACTGTTTGTAGTTTTACTGCAGACGACCGACTTGCAGTGAATTTGCAGTCCTACAACATGTTGTAGCAATGTAGCCTATGTAGACAACAAAGCCAAAACATATCGAAGTAAGTAGGCTTAAAGCTCGGGGTTAAAACGGGCAAACTTTGAAACTGCAAACTTAGTCTAACGCTAAAGTTATTAACCACACATTCTGTTCCATCATGTTCTTAAACTCGACTTACTTTTCGTACGTTTTATACGCGATTAACAAAGAAACATATCTAGAGGTAAAATATGGCTCTGCGTATTTCTCATCAGTATAAGCAACAACAGTCTCGAGCTGAGGCTATCGCAAAGTAAAAATCTGCGGTAATGCATGAGAAAATATGACGATAAAAAGATCATGAATGGAGATAAATGAAGGACAGCGCCTACAGATACAGTGAAACTGTGTTAGGCCTAGCGGATATTAAAACTGCCTGAACGGCCAAAACCAAATTTCGACAAAGAAAGATGTAGCCGTCCCTTTGCCCAGAGCCTCCAGTGCTGAAAGTAACTTAGTCACCGTATAAGTCGTATGGCATTATTGATTTTTATAACGCATTTTCAGCCTAAGATTCCACTGGCATAGCCAGGATCTGGAAGTAGGGGGCACTTAGGGATAAGGTATGAGGAGGGGTGTCCCTTCCACTGGGTAAGGTGTCTGGGGAAGAAGCTGTGCTCCCTTCTCAGAGAATTTTCGGAATGGGTGTGTGTGAGGGTGTGTGAGTGTGAAAATTAAGTGTTTTGAAGCATTTTTGACATTATTTTGAGAAAAATGAGTAGGCTTCTAGACGGGGGAAGGAAAATGTGCCCCCAGTGCTCTCCCCCTTTGATAAAAAACTTCAGCCAAAATTTCAAGTAGGCCAGTGTAAGAATCCAAAGCACAAAACACGCACGACCGAATATTCGATCTGTTTTCCGAAGTAACGAAATAGTTTCAACGCAAAGCAACGCTGTCAAACGTAAAAATAACTGTCATTGTCATTACTGTGCAAACGAAAAACGCCAACAAAGCACCGAACATTGCAGAAACACTTCCAAGTATAATCACAACTCAGCTCAAAGAACTGTCAATGGAATACAGCAGCAAGTGTACGATATGTCGAATGAAGATTGAAGAGCAACATTTAACCATCACCGCTAAGATAAAACAACACATTAGTAATAATGGCACACAACACCATCTCCATATCTAACGTTGTATTTGTCCGTGGAGAAAGAGTCGTGGGCGTTTACCAACATACATAAAAGCAATGACCCCCCACCCCACACCTCATGCAGTCAAAAACACACGTGAACGGTTGATTAAATGAATATAATCATATCTTATCCATCCTTTCAATGCGTCTTAAGTTCTTTTTTTCAAATTGTATACAAATCACATCGCTTCCATCTAATTTTGCACTCCACCAACCACGTTTATGTGACTACTGCTGCTGACAGTGGCATAGCCACGAATCTCAACTGGGGGCCTTGACCCCTTCTTCTTCTCTTTCCCTGCCGTTACCTCTCACCTCTACCCTTTTCTCTCCAATCTCTCCCCCTTTCCTCCTCCGTCTCCTTCCCCTTAGATATTGGACCCTTAAAATCCAACTAGCGTTATTATCCCCAGAGGGATCTGGGGCGGAGCCCCAGCCGAAATCAAATTTGGTGCATTATATCTTCAAAGTATGAGATCTGTTGGCAACAATTTTAATCATTTTCCTGAGAATTAACTGGCCAAAATTAGTTCAGCTTAAACGTGTGACTGTCTTGTCTGGAGAATTAGGGGGGACGTGGGCCCCATAGATCCCTCTTGTCTACGCCAATGGCTGCTTACTTTAACGTCGTAAGACATCTGCCCATCAACACCCAGCAGAAACACAACAAGTACAGCCGTGCAAACAGACATTTTCCACACAGATTCCTAATATCCCCGTGAAAATTTCGGAGATATTTTACAAGCCCTGACGTACAAAACCTACAGTGCCACTCAAAGAATTGAAAATGACAACGATGAGACGTCACAGTCTATACAGATGTCACAGTGTAATAGTTCTTCAGCAGCATGCCTCAATATCTGCATGGTAAAGACAAGTACATGTAATAATAATTGTAGAAATTACCAGGTGATCGAAATTTAATGAATCATATCATTAGTTACAATCAACACAATGACAATAGTCACTTTAAACTGTTATTTGCTATATTAACAAAATTTGTTCACTTAGTTGTCTCACCAAGAAACCCTGTAAAATGTTGGCACCGATTGCAACAGTTGCAAGTGCAAGTCAATATTGCATTTACAAAAAAATACGCAAAGAAGCGACAATACTAGACGAACAGTTAATTGTTGAAAAAAAACTACCAAACAGTGAAACGGTGAAAAACACATTTACAACATTACTAAGTCATCACACCGCAATTAATAAGCAACAGTAAAATTCATATTGCTTCTACTATACAAGTCACGAATGCCAACAATGTACTGAGTTTAAGCAGCATAAGAAACATCTCTACATTGTGGGCTGTATAAAAAGTGCCAGTGCTATTTTTAGATTAACTTTGGCTAACTTAAGCCATCATGATTCTTTCTGCGCTATATTAAAAACTGCAAAAGTAGCTGAAAAACTCTGCTCCTTCCCTCAATTTCCTCAAATTTGTTGCTGTAAAACCTTGTAAAAATTTTAATGCTTAACTGTACACCTTTATGGCAGTTATTCAATTCAAAAGTGGGCAGAATAGTTCCCTTACGGAAAATACAATGTTGCATTCTTGTTTGTTTGTGTACGAAGACTAATTTACAGCATATGTTCAAAATATGCCCGACCTCAGCAGTAAGCACATCTTGAGCTTCACGAACTACAGTCAAAAAAAGCATTGTTCAATCATGCTTTGACAAACGTAAAGCAGAAATATTCTGCTGACATCAAATGACAACATTGGCACTAAGAAAAAAATACATAATCTAGAAATATATATCAAAAAGAAATTAAATATCAAAGAAAACTTAGTTCTTATTTATCATCCCAAACTGAAAGTAACGATGAACATGTTACAAGGTAGCCTACTAACAAAAAGTTGCACAGCTAAACATCAAAATTTCAACAAGGTAATGTGGCAACCTAATTTTAGAGAAAGTGGTAAAATTTCTGCTGCAGTTGATATCAGAATGCAAAAACGTGAAAAAATTACTGAAAGTGGCCAAATTTTGCCAAAGTTTTCATAAAAATAACAGCAGCAGCATCTTTTTACGACCTACGATGCACAAACTTCTGCAACAACTCAGCTATAAGAAAGGCGGCAACTGAAATACTGCTCAGTAACGAAAAATGTACAAATATATAAAAAACGCCACATAGAGCTTCTCATGGGTCATCTACACAGGCAGCAGGAAAAAATAATTCCGAACGTGGTAAAAAGATCTAACACCTAGACACGACAAAAGGTAATCGACAGATAAAAACAAAGAGGTAGTTAAGAGATTCGATATGTTTACTGAATAAAAACCAGCCACACAAAAATATTCGTACTCAAAATACCCTGTGCCAATGATTAGCGGAATGCCAGTTAAAATGACTGTAAACATTTTACTCATCTAAAAACTGAATGATTAATGGCTGATATGTGCACTACCGATGGAACAAATAAGCGACAGTAAAAGTGGTTAGAAAAGTGTAGGGTGACCAGTCCTCTGTCCAGGCACTGTCAAATTGCTACATCTCCCTGACATTTCAAAAGCCTTTATTCCTCATTACTAACATGCAAACATGTACACACATGCACAATAAAAGCCCCACTGTGACAAAATACAGCAGCTATAAGAGCGTGATAATGCCAATTAATAAAAAAAGAAGGTAAAATTACGGTACAGCTCTTTATAGGAAATCCATCTACGAAGCTACGAAGCGTCACCTGCCATATGGGATCACACAGTGTTACCTGCCACCCAACACAGGTGAACGTGCCTCGCCTTGACCCTGGCCAAATAAGCTGGTACTTGATTTATCTAGCCCGAAAGGACGCAAGGCTGAGTTGACCTAGTCAGCTGGTTACATATCGAGATGGTTTACCTGCCCGGCAGTCACCCATTCAAGTACTAACCCGGCCCAACGTACAAAACACGTTACAGCTACGCCATGCCACCAAAACAGAACAGCAAAAATGCATCACCTGCCATTGTTGTTGACGTTGACTTGTTAATATGAATTAACACCATAAACAGCTTTTCCCATCAGCGACTTTTCCCCTGTCTCCAATATTTGGTAAATTCTAATATTTGGAAAAGTTACTGTACAGCTGTCAAAACAGAAATGTTAAATGCCATAGAAATAGATTCTTCATAGAATTGGTCACCCTTCAAAAACAGCCGCAGCAACAGCAACAGCAACTAATGTCACAGGTTATTAACACGAATAATACGACACGTTGCAAACTGTAATAAAGCAATGTGAAACAATGATATGACAAATGACCAATGAATGCCTGCTTCTAACATAGCAAGTCCCACAAAAAGACATGTAAAGTGCACAATAAAAGTGCCGAAAGACAGTTCAAATTCAGGATGGTCCAAAAAGCAACTTAGCACTTTAGTTTCTGTCCATAATTGTATCAATATCGGCCAATTTTCAAAATTCCGATGCTGATGCTCTGTGCATAATTCGACACAAAGTGACTGTAAAAAAGCGCCGCTATATTAACTTGTCAAACAGTTTGTTTGAAATAATACTTTTAAAGTAGCAACGAATTGTTGTCGAATTTTTTCATGATCACCACATTGCACATTACTGCTAAGTATGATAGGGAAACAACTGTTTAACAAAGTTGTGTAAAAGTTGACGACTTAGTTTTTAAGGACCACCCTGTCTACTGGTGATATGGACGAGAAATGAAAGAAGCTGGTATACCTTACGCTAAATTTAGTTTGTGTCTTTAAACAAATGTTAAATGCCAGATAGTTTTGAAATATTTATGTACAAATAATGGCGAGTGAATTTAATTAAATACAGCAAACACATAAAGCAGCAAATATGTTTAAATCATGCACAAGAATCAAGCTTGTTGAACAAAGTTTCAATATTATACAATGAAAGCAGTTACCGTGAATGCACTTGAGAAAAAATTGACACTCAAATAACGAAACGCTGTATTCTGTATTTACCAATGGGCCACTGTACAAGCACAGCGAAGAGTTTGCAAAACAACTTAACGTCTCACACACATGCTAATGCAATGTTTACATCACTAATGTTTTAGCACCAGAATTGAAGTGACACTGCTCCCAAGCATTTCTATGACTTTCTGCATCATTTTGTGGATATTATGTTGAGATGCACCAAGCCGAAACCTGATCTCAGACTCAATAACAGACTTTAGCAGCTTTCCAGCACTGTCAGTCCACATGTGTCTAAGTAGTGATATCAGAGTCAAGATAATGCTCATAATGCTGAGATGTTTGAGAGACAAGAGATCATTAAAGACCAAACTCCACTACTTGGACTTAATAGACAACAAGCTATACAACAATATGACACATCAAGATGTTAAGATTTCTGATTTTTTAATGGATGTTGTTATCAGCTTATGATTTGCTACGGCAATGTTGTACAGCATGTTGCAAAACAAATCTAAAACAACCAGAAATGGAGTTCGAGCTTATGTGGTGAAAAATACATCTATAACAACTAGAAATAAAGTTTGGGCTTAGGTAGTAAAAATAAGAAACTGCCCATTGTGACAGTGGAGTCAGAATAACGTTCACAATGCTTCGATATTGCTGAGATATTGCGGAAATGTTGCAGAGATGAGAGATCACGAGTCATTATGTTGTAGCAAGTAGTACTGCCAAGTGTGATAGTGGACAGTAAGGGAAATGCTCATAAGATGTTGCAGAAATGTTGCTGACATGTTGCAGAGATGAGATCATCATTATGCGGCAGCATGTAGTACTGCCAGTTGTGATAGTCGACAGTGAGGGTAATGCACATATTTCAAAGATGTTGCAAAAATGTTGCGGAAATGTTGCAGAGACAACAGATCAACAGTCAGTCATTATGTGGCAGCAAGTACAACTGCCAGTTCCTCCTGCGTCAGTCCACTTTTCAGCGTACGCCGAACTGTACAAAAACACATGAACTGTGTCTTTGAATAGACTCAAAGGTTAAAACGATAACTTAATAAGTTACACAAGTTAATCAAAAGAAAACCTTCAATTGGAATCAGTGTTACACAGTAAAATATCTGAGGAAAAGCTATTCCAAATAATGGGTGCAATAGAATTGGACAGAAATTAATTTGGAGTACGAGCAGACTTGATAACTAGACTGGCCAAACAATAAGTAATTCTGAAATCCTATAAAAAGCCAACCTCATTATCCCAGTGTTGCTGCAAGTACTTTTTTTACCTTTGACCCACTGCTACTATTACCAAGGTAATGTATGGAAAATACACACAGGTCATCTCACAGAAATACACGTACACTCATAGCAGGCTAGGCTTCGATTAGAAAAATACTGCTACAGAACAATAACCAAACTTTGTATTAACCAGACACGGCCGAACGTGGCATCAGCAGACAATGTTTCAAAGAAAGCCTTAAAATGTAGCGGCTTTCTGATATGTGCCTACGTGTAGCAGGCACGTCTGAAAAAACTTGTTTAATGGTTCCCACTGTAGTCGTAAAATAAAATTGAAAATCTTTTCAAGGACTTTCAAGAATTACCAACATTAATTTTCAAGGACTAAATGTCAACATTCGTTCGTATCATTACACATTATGTGACAGTGGCAAGTGTTCAGTAGGTTTCTTTTCTTCAAAATCTGCCTGTTCACACATGTTCACTGCATGTTCGCGTTGCTAAATATACTGAACAAATTCCAGGACTTTCAAAGACCTAGACACTCGAATTCAAAGACTTTCAAAACCTTGAATTTAGAAAAAAAATCAGGACTTTTAAAGATGCACGGAAACCCTGGTTTAAGGGGCGTCCCACAAATCTGCATATTGTCACACAAATCAAGTGAGACAGAAAAGCAAGGGAGAGTACTGACGCGACTGTCTGGTGCCAGTCCTGGCTCGGGGTCGACTGCGGGCAGCCTGGCTGCGAGTGGATGGCGAAGTCACGGACTTGATGACTGACTCAAGAATGTCATCATCCTGACTATCATCCAGTGATGTTTCTATCTCACCGGCGGCACCAGCTGCTGGCATGCCGGCACCGTTCTTTCTTCTAACCACTTTCTCTCGCCTCTTCCTCTCCATTCCTTCATAAACATATAGTCAAGTGAGTGAGTGAGTGAGTGAGTAGTGTTTATCGTCCCGCCTGAAACAGTATAGATCATTTCAGGGATGGCCTTTCCAAGCGATGCACATACACATAATAATGACAGTTTATCTGTATTATATAATATACTTAATGCTTAATAGTTTAGATGTTCATAAGAAAACCCATCTCAGAGCTACAGTGCATCACCTGCCACCTGGGATCACACCGTGTTACCTGCCACCCGACATAGATGAATGCACCCTGGCATAACCCAAGCAAGACAGGCTGGTACTCAATCTACCAACCTCGGAGCGATGGAAGGCTGAGTTGACCTTGGTGTTGGTTATATACCTAGATGGTTTACCTGTCCATGAACAGTCAACCATCCAAGTAGTGACCACTTGATAGCGGCAACTGGAAGACAAACCAACAACCTTGCCATAGCAAGTCCCAACTATTAAACTACCAAACGACAAGTAAAATACACTACTCATTTTCATAAACAATTCACTTTCACTGCTAAATTGTCTCACAATAAGAACTAAACGCTATACAGACTGAAAAAATGTGACAGCCTAGTGCTAACATATTATATGCAGCCATCCACTGAGATATGCGCAACCCTGACCCCATTTCTAACCCAGGGTGGCTACTAAGTAAAAGAAAAAAATTCCTCGAATTTTGCAAATCTTTCCAGAGCCATAAGCTTAATTTTCCATAAGTTATCACAACAAAAAGTAACCGTGACAATGATAATCTGGACATCACTGCAATCTCCCCCAAGAAGATCCAGGGTAAACATATTTCAAAGTATTTTGCACTCTGGAAACAGCATTCAGCAACATTACTTTGTTACAATTTTTACGCGCAACAGCAGCTACTACTGTAACGTGTCTTAGCCAACGCAATTCTGTCCGTCCATCCGTCAAACGGGTGGATCAGTCAAAAACGGTGCAAGCTAGGATCATCAAATCTTCACCATTGGATGCCTGGAAGACTCTAGTTTCAAAATCCGTAAAGCTTTTCCATAAATTCGAAAAAGATCACCCCGAGTGAAGGTGCTAAATGAAAGGGGGTTGGGAAAATTTGCGATTTTAAGCCAATACGGCTGAGCGAGACCAGTTGGGCCGTCTGGCGCCCTCTGACGAAGGTAAAAAACACTATAGATAGTTAGCCAATACGGCTGCGCGAGACTGGTCGTCTGGCACCCTCTGGCAAGTGTAAAAAAACATCGTTGCTAGGATCGGTGAGCTTAGTTTTTGTTCCCACCAGGCTTTCAAACATGCACTGCTGTTGTGTGTTCCCCTTTGCGTCAGCTAGCCTTTTCTTGTTCCCTGAAGTTGCAGAGAATTCCCCAAGTTTTACAGGAGTTTTCCATGAGCATGGATTTCCCTGAGTATTTAAGGCTTTCCAGGTTTGTGGCCACCCTGTAACCTCCTACCACTTGAACAGCAAACTGGCACCCTGGCTACTCTGTACATTATATTATATCAGTGAGTTATTTATGGCACGCCGATCATGACAATAATAAATTATTGCACAGCAGCAAATTGCAAGAGTCAACAAAATGCAATTAAATTGAACAAAGCAAAATTTATGCTTCAAAAGCTATATCAAAATAGTGAGTATCTGATGAAAGACTCTGAAGAATGGGCAACCTCCTATGTGAATATCGGCCTACCAGAAATTTATGTTCATCCGCAGCCGATCTGCTTCATCAGCCCCTAGCCCCACTTTCTCAGTATGTTCATGTCGCTGCTCCTAGTCTCTGGAACAAACTGTCGGCAAACACTAGATCAGCCAGTACTTTTGGAACTTTTGCATCTAGGCTTAAAACCTAACTGTTTACTTCTGCATACATCGCACAGGACAGGTCAGCGCCAACACACCTTTCTGAAACGCCATTAACATTATGATAATGGCTAGCGTGGCGCTGCATAAATTTTTTTAGACTAGATTTAGATTAGACTAGGATGCTGACCGCCCATGGTGCGTCGTGAACGTGGTCCATCTGTGGACTGCAGCAGACAGCTGAACAACGCGTCCTCTGCCTCCGCAACCACCGGCAGAGCTTTGTTTGATGACGCCTTCTTGGCAAAGTTCTCCGTCTGACATCGCAGCCACATCAGATCATAAACAGCAACACAGTCTGCAATTCTAGATGAACATGTGGGTTGAACATAATAAGAAATTTGAGCTAATGCTCACAAGACGTGCGAAAGCCTATAGCAGGTCTGGTTCATGCTAAGTTAATATACAAATACCAAATTCTCTATCTGGATCGCATAACGATAGTAGCGTGGCGCCACCTTGTAAATGATATAGACTTGTGTTGCAGCCCAAAATCGCCAAAAAATCCATAAAACCCCCTATTTTGGCGTTCAAGGTCATTGAATTCGACGCCAATCAAGAGCCAGTGTACGACTTCCTATTAGTGATTAATAGTAACCTAGGCCCTATCTCTCACCGTTACTGAGATACAGCAACTTATTGGCCAAAAATCGCAAACTTTGCCCACCCCCCTCTCATTTAGCACCCTCGTTCGGGGTAACCCCGTTCGAATTTATGGAAAAGCTTTACGGTTCCTGTAACTAGAGTCTTCCAGGCACCCGACGGTAAAGATTTGGTGATCCTAGCTGGCACCGTTTTTGACTGATCCACCTGTGTGACAGACAGACAGACAGAATTGCGATGGCTAAGATGCGCTGAAAGCAGTAGCTGCTTTCGCGTAAAAACTGATAATCGGTCAATTTTCAGTCCTGCATTTTCAAGCCCTGCACTTTCATCCATCATTTTCCAGTCTTGCAATTTCCGGTCCTGCATTTTATGTGCCCCGTAAGCTTATTTAGTGAGGGACATCCGTACTGTAAAATATTTTGACGTCACAATACCCGGAAGATAACTTTTTGGAACTGGGCTAACCTAAGGTAATTCCCAAAAAAATAAACCAGTTCAATAAAAACTGCACACGCATGTGTTTTTTCGTTGTTATTGTTTTGGTAGTCCACATGTGTTTTCTTAATACCACAAGAATGCTGAAAGTCATCATACTGATTACCAACATAAGTTTTAGCATGTAAATAAGCGACAAAGCTAGCACAGCTGGCACAGTTAAACCGAAAAAAAATCATAACATGCTGCAGCCACAAATGAACAACAATATCTACAGGAGTCATTAAATAATGATCACTATAATTAGTTTATTACTACTGTAACTGAACCTAAAAAGATAAGATGAAGCACAGTATTACATGCCAGCAGCGTCATGGGTAAAAAAAAGATGGGAGAGAATGTCGCTATTTTCCGACACAAAGTTGCAAACATCTGACAAAGGAAATTATGGTTGCCTAAAATTATGATTTTGCTCCTAAATTTCCTGAAGTGGGAGTTTTCAGCCTAAAATTTTTGGGCAATTTTACGACGACAAAAAAACTTTCCAACAATTCTCTGACAGCCGAAAATTTAGGGGAAAGGGGCACTTGTCCTTCCTGCCCCCATTCCCCCACCCTGACCACCAATGCCACGACGCCACTGCTACACACATCAAGTAAGCATCAGATCAGATCAACAAAAAAAGAAGAAAAAGAAAAAGAGAGAAAGGTTTCACATAGACATTAGACAGTTAGCTGAACTAGGCCCATTGGGTGGAAGCTCATTCCCTTAGCAACACTTTGAGCTTGAAGGGTTAAACCTAATTAAGCTAGCATACAGCCCAAGATGGTCCGATGGCCGGCTCTAATTAACAGCCAGCACCTTTAACCGTCAGCATGCCAGCAGTCCTGGTAACACAGCCTACTGTTGCACAGAACTTGCCATTTCGTCCCTAGTGATGGCCGTAACCACCACCAGTAGTCATTATGCCTACCCACAAAGGAATGGCCAGGCTGAGTTGGCCTGGGTGGCTTGATAACAGGGAGACAGTACACCTGCAAATGGTCACCCGCCTCTGTACTAACCCGGCCCAACGTAAAGTAACTTCATTGATGCGACCGATGATGTTACCGCGAAGCTAAGCAACCACCTTAAGATCAACGAATCAGCACACGACAGACCTCAACGATCATTTTCCCGCGAGTCATGTTGCGTTGTCTCTGAGTCGCTTTCTTCTGTCGCTGGTGCATCACTCGTTCACGTGTCGTCCGATACTCCAGCGCAAAGTCACTCATCGTTTTGCAGAACTCGCCCACCTTCACCTCTCCGATCGCTCGCTGCGAGTAGCCAAAGTACTGTAGGAACTTGTGAAAGCTGACAGCAAAGCACAGCAGATGTTTAAGTGAGTGAGTAGAAGATTATCATCCCACTAAGCCCATAATACGGCCAATAATACGACATTTCAGGGATGGCCTTACAAGGTAATGCACACACAAACACATAATAAAATACACGAAATTTAACCTTCACAAAAAACCCAATATGAAACACACGAAACCCAAAAATTTCAATCCCAAGCCTAAAATTGAGAACCATTCATTATAAGCGTGCAAGCAGACAGTTAAAATCGAAACATTACGTTTATGTAAAATATATATGGTGCTGGATTTGGAATACCATTTGCAGATATTTGAAACAATTTGGTAAGTCTGCAAATGCAAGAACTGATAGGAACGCTGACTGACATTAATCTTGCAACACATCGTGTGGTATTTTACAGTGTCAGACTTGGCACGAGTATCCTGCTTATTTTCGGCCAAAAATTTCTGAGCTCTGATCACTATTACGTAGTCATTGTTACGTAGGCCTTGTTTAAAGTGTTAAGTTTAATCTAGTGAACAAGCGTAGACTTAGGACAGAGATAAGACTTTGCAAAATGGACACTGTGTGTAACTGCTAGTAGCTACTTCATCTTCAGTTGGAGATGTTTGTAACCATCCAGTCATTAGAGATTTTTTGGAGTAGGCCTGTATGCTATATAAACTTACACTTTACTTACTTACTTACTTACTTACTTACTTACTGACATCAGAAAAGTTAGAAACAGACACAAAACAATGTTCTTCTGTCCAGTGCATTACAGCATGTAGTTGAAAACACTGAGCCATGAAATTAAAATATTCATCTGAACTCGACTGACTAACAGCTAAGGTAAGAATGAAATGAAATCAATCTACAGGCTAAACGGTCTTCCTGACTGCTGACTTTTGGTATACCTGTCCTAACAACCAACTGACAATTAGTGTAGCAGGCTCAGCAAAAAACATCTTTTCTCCCAGTCTCAAGAATAACTTGCTGCACACTTCTCTAGAAAGCTAAACGTTTTTCTTCAAAAGCCATATGAAATAAACTTTTAAATGAACAACTTTAACGACCAACAACGCTGTGATTCAACAAAACACCAACCTGTTTAAGACTCTAAGATGAATGGCTTTCAGTGTAATTATCCGTTCTGTACAGTCATTCATAAACTCTGACAACCTACAAACCAAAACGCTATTAACTGCTAATTATGACCATTAACAATACTAATATTAATTCTTCAGCCAGATATCACAAAGAATGCAAAGCTAAAAAATACAGCATCCGTTGTTCATAAGTAATTTCTACTTTCGTTTAACTTGCCATTTTTTGCAGAATTAAAGGTTAAACGGCAGTGATATGGCTTTTTATGGGAAGCCCATCTCAGAGCTACGGAGCATCACCTGCCGTATGGGATCACACAGTGTTACCTGCCACTTGACACAGGTAAACACGCCCCACCTTAACCCCAGCCAGAGAAGCCGGTACTCGATTAACCTACCCTGGAAGGACAGAAGGCTGAGTTGACCTAGTTACTGGAAATTAAGTCAGGTGCCCAAAAGCAAACTTTGGAGAACTGACGTAGCCTACCGAAATGAACAGCACGAAGCATGCAAAGATAAAAAGATGAAAATATTTAAGCAACTTTGAGCAGCAATCTGTCTTGTCCTGTTAAATGTGACAACTAAAACCTGAGTTGTGGCTGTTTTATCACATACAAAATACACCACAAATCACAGTCATTACAAGTGCACACTGTGTCAAAGACCATGCTGTGTTGTATACTGTCATCTTCAGAGTGGCCACGAAGTATTAAAAAATCCCCGAGTTTTCCAGGCTTTTCCAGAGCCAAACACTTACGTCTCAATAGGTTATCACAGCAAAAAGTAATTGTAATAGTGGTAATCTGGGGGTGCAATGCAAGTTCCCTCAGCAGGATCTGGGGTCGAGTCCTGGCTACAAAAGTATTCTAGAGCATTTTTTAACCACAGAAATTGCATTTGGTGGCAACATTTTGTCTGTTGCAATTTTTCCCTGAGGTTGCAAACAAGTCCTTGAAACTTGGAGTTTTCCAGGATACGGGAATTCCCCAAGTATTTCAAGGTTTCCACGTTTGCAGTTACCCTGATCTTGTATGTGACAAAAATGCTTAAAGCAACTGAGAAAACAATGTTTCAAACTGCAATCACAAATTAACCCTGATTCACTCAGCTGCAAGGCAAGATGCAATCACAACTGCTCAAAATGCAGAATACGACTAGTTACCTGTTCTTAGAGACCATGGCACTGTCATGCTTCTCAAGGGTATGCAGATGCTCCCATGACGTCCGGCAGTCTGTTTCTAGTTTCAGCAGGTTAACAGCCAAATCATCCCAGTCGATCTGATGTACACAACATCACGAACTGAAGGGCCACCCGCCTCCAGTTACTAACTCTAGCATAAATCTAACAACCTGCTCCACTTCTTTTGCTTACCCTTTTAAAAATGGTGACTATATTGGCAACATTATCATCTAGTTTATATTCACCCCCACACCAACTCAGCCTGGCCATCCCTCCATGGATAAGTGCAATGAGTACCAGTAAAATCTAAAACATAAATGGGCACATGTACGATGCACTAGTTTCATATATGTGGTCTCGCAGTGTAAACTGGTGTCTGGCTGAAGACTAACGAAACAGAGACCAGTGCCACCCTATGAGCCTTATAGCTTCAGACTGTTTTATATCTATAGCATTACGATTAGCAATTTCGATCTTCATTTAACGAACTGATTTTCCAGCTCTGCTACATCGCAAAAAATAAACCTATGAAAAATGTCAAAGCAGAACTTCTTTTTATAGCCTTTATATCAACAAACCAATGGCAATTGAATCTGAGGCAAGTGCCTCAGATTTGGCCACTGGCTGACATTGTACACTTTAAATATGCACTTACTTACTTACTTACTTACTTAATTACTTACTTAATAAGGCACTCACAAATACACGTATTTTTTCAATGTTTACAATCTTCAAAACTATCCGTTTCTTAAGTCTTACGTGACAACAATAAATTATGACTCACTTTAATACTCCCATACTAATGAATTTAAGACGATATCTGTAAATAAATGACGTGAGAAATGAGTCTACCTTTGCACATCTGGTAACTGAGCCGATCTCCGAGTAGAGATCCGTCGCATCGGGAAACTGATCAAGGACGATGTTTGCAACATGAAATATCAAAGTCTGCTTGTGTACCGTATCCTTTACTTCTGCCACACGACCAAGGTAGTCCACCAGGAAACCAACAGCCTGGACGCACAACAGCAAGTATGCAATGCAGAAAATCACCACAGCCAAATAAACATGAGAATTATCATATATTTACGATAAAATTTTTACGAAAAATGCAAATACAATAAATAAAAAACATTACAAATTTGATATCTGCTATGACTCCAACATAATATCCAGCTAACTACCATAGAACACCGACAAAGACACCAGTCACAATTTAACACAGAATAATTCCCTAAATTAACACATGTTACCAAATTCCTGCAGGACTAAACTAAGGTAAAACACAGACAGAGCAAATTACTACAGACTTGCAAATAATATACAGTGGCAAACTGTAATAATCACAGCTCAGCTGAAAGTAAATATCAAGTGAAATTAATGACGCCATTCACCAGAACTGTTAAAATGACTAACAGCAGTTGCATGCAGCTATTTCTGCCAGTGCCCAACCGTATACAAAAAATGCACTGCTTCCATGTCCACCTGTTTATTAAATATCAAGCAAAGGAAAAGTTTAAACATATTACTGATTCATCTATTATACCGTTTATAGACACGTTAAGTCTTTCACTGTAACAGTGAAGAATCACAAGTGCGGGAAAATTGCATGAAGACATGACTATACAGAGATTTTACCTGATTTATGAATGTAAAAGTGGTTACCTTTAACATATAAATGACAGTTTGAAAAAGACGATTCTACACTATAGGTAAGGCCAAAAACCGATCACATCATATAACAAGAAATGTAAGTGTTCCACACTTCAATAGTGACTCAACACAACATTAACAGCTGCAGCCAAAAGACGGGAAGCCAAGTGAAATTTTCAACTTACTTCAGTCCCGTTGAGAAAGTTTCCGACAGCAAGAAGTGACGAGAGAACACATTTCAGCGTCCTCGACTGACGCAGTTCCACTAAGCCCTGCTTCAGATCCGACAATGGCTCTGCAATCTCCTGCAATAAAACATTCGGCTCTTGCTTGGCTGGCCTACACTTTATTTTCACTTTAATTTGCAAGACAACAACAGCCAGTATTTAAATTCTGCAGTTTTCATCGTGTTTCTCATTGTTGACAAAAATTAACTGAAATTGACTTATTACTTTTTTTTAGAGATTAATCGATTTAAAAAATTACAACCAGTACCAGCCTTAAAAACAATTACAAAAAAACACAAACAATTCAGTGCCTAGCCATGGCAGAGGCATAAAATCACTAAGACGGTGCATGTTTACACTGTGTAAAAGATATTTTGTTACCAATATTCAAAAGTTAACAACTAGGCTAAAAAAAAATATTTTTCAATGAAATTTGGTAATCGCTTCAGCAATTTATTCGAGAATAGGTGTATGAAATTTTATTCAGTTTTGTTCAGATTTGACTGTTCTATTGTACAACGTCCAGAAGTTTACTTTTTTTCCAGACACAGTACAGTGTGTACAACTCAATCGCAATTGACTCACAGACTCAGTAGTATCATAATCGAGCTTGAAGGCCCAGAGTGTGAGTCTGGCACTGAGGTCTGGTACACTGCAGAGCATTGCCAGAAACTGCTCGGCTGAACCGAGAACCACGTCATCTGCTGAATGCCGAACTTCTTCAAGTTTGCTTCGCTCTTCGTCCGTCGGCATCATCGTCGTCAGGATTTTCTGCACACATTTAAATAGAACGTTTCAGTGTCTTTGAACAGACTCGTACATTGAAATTATAACTTAATAAGTTATACAAATTACGGAAATACAACGTTTTATTGTGATGCATACTGTAAACTTTTCGGCAACCACTGCTGCCTTCATCGAAATGACTATCTGCCAGACAGTGAGGCAGCAGCGGTTGCCGAAATGTCAACAGTCTGCATCAAAATAAAAAAAAAATTGTATTTAGACGAATTTGTATAAATTATTTAAAATGTTTCAGTGTCTCACAAGTTGCGCTATTGCTATGCGCATACATGACTGTATGTAAACAGTGTACTGACAAACCACCCAGATCAATTCAACTCAGCCATCCATCCCTATCGGGTAGATAAATCGAGAACTGGCTTCTCTTGTGGGCGTTAAGGCAAAGCACGTTTACCTTTGTCGATTGTCAGGTACCATAATATAGCATAAACATTCAAGCTGAAAATACACACTCAATTAACATTACAAAAACAAAACCTTGAATATGGCTCCATCATTTTTGATGTCTAAAACAACAACAATTTTTTTTTCATTTATGGCATATAAATAACCAAGTAAACAGAAAGCTAAAGAACCCGATAAACTCTGTTTGCACTAATAATCCTGTACTTACATAACAGATGTAGCAACTATACCTGTAATTAAGTATTTTTGTCACATGTTATAACAAATACCGTGTTAATGTTAAAAAATACATACAATGCATGAATACAAGCAGTCAGTTAGTTAATAAGAACAGACCTCAATGGCTTCACGGTTGATGACAGAGCTGTCCAGCTTCATGATAGCAGTTTTGATGGCGTCCGGCTTCGGCAGAGCCGTCAGTCCAATGTTGATTGCATTCGAGCGCTTTGTGTCCAAAATTGTTATCTCCTTCCGTGCTCCATCATGCTTCTGTATATAATCATACACCATCCTGACTCTATGAACACGCTGGTCACTTAACAGACAAAATAAAATTCCCTGAATTTCCTTTTATGTTTCCAGATGAGAAGGCTAAGATTCATCGATATACTGTTTATGCTACAATCGACAGTTGTTGCTTCACATTAATTTTAAACAGGCCAGGTAGCCCCTGTGCTTTCAGGATTCATCACCTAATGAATTGTGGCTGCTGCTGTAACAGCTGTAGAATGACATAAGAGCAAAAAAAATTTGTAAAGAAAACGCAAAATAATGACCATATACTGAAAATATACATCAATTCTTTTCCTAGTTTTCCCTGACTTTTTTCATTTTCCTTGACTTTTCTCCGACCACTTTTAAATTCCGTGACTTTTCGAGGTTTTCCAGGTAGAATGCCCACCCTCTATGAAGCAGTGTATTATCTCACACTGTATGTGAATTAACAATATTATCTTCACCAATGGTAATAACTTACAACAATATCAACTACTGTAGTTGATGAAAAAAACAACAAAATGACACAAATGCAACAAAATTTCAATAAATTATACTGCAAAAATCATCAAATATGCTAATAACAAACATGATATGCATGACTGAAAATACTTGTTTTTATTTAATCCAAAATATCAACATACATCGCTTTCCGCATTCCATATCGTATTAAATATCTTACACTACATTAAGCAAAGAAAATTTACCTGCTACAATAATAGTGCAAATATGTTGCACACTCTTTGGAAAGATAAAAAAATTGAACAAAATATCCTTTAGCAGATTAAAATACAGATAAAAATTACTTACGGATGCATCCTATGAAAATATGTTCGGTTGTCAAGCAGTGGCATCAGCATATCCAGCCATAGTCAACATTGCATTAAAAACAACAACAACAACTGTCACGTATATCTTCTGAATATCACAATAAATATAAAAACTGACATCAAAGTACAGCACAAATACTACAAAAAATAATAACAGTAGTTTCGTTTTGTCATTTAACTGGTTTACTAAATACTGCTGAGAGTTAATTCGGGGCAGGCCGAGACCCTGGGATTGATCGATGCAGCAGCACTACATTATCACTAACATAACAACTATCACCACTACACCAATACCACCACCAACACCAGTTCTACTTTCAGTTTTAACTGACCTACTTCTCCACAGTGACTCCACAACAAGCTGGGTCCACAGATAACAGTCAAAATTGATGCTACAACGGTTTTTACATGCTGAATGAAAACCTTCCATCACCGGACAAAACACTGAAGGATGAGTTTACGAATCACTGCATTCAACACAGACATTTACAAACAGAAGAAATATTCCGACAGAAGCCCTGAAATATAAGAACAGAACAGGCACCGCTAACCTTAGACTTCATGTCGACTGTCCGCGTCTCGAACAGATGTTCCAGCTTGTTGCAGTCAATTTTCACCGGACCGATCTCTTGCGACATCTGTGTCCAAATGGTTTCTACTGCCGCTGGACTGCCGAATAACGTCCGTACGTCCGGTTTTGCCTCCTTCCAATGCAGCTTCATCGTTTTCCGTGTTTTAGCTGTGGTGCTCGGCGTCGGTGTTAATAGCGAAGGTGGGGGAGGTGGCGGGGCAACAGTGG
>Ga0056128_1000674_pt1 | contig 32863 bp, 17 predicted proteins | sample WorMetLIZISLAND2_FD_71113 | JGI IMG/M metagenome (GOLD analysis project Ga0056128, IMG submission 71113) | Marine gutless worms symbiont microbial communities from Max Planck institute for Marine Microbiology, Germany - Olavius geniculatus... ...
CCCCATCCCCATGTCACTCTTGAACCACACACACACACACAGACAAAATGATTACTTAACTGTGGTCAAACTGCTTTAGTCAGCGGCACGGTAACTATTAACAGCCTATAGGAACTTATCAATGCTCTATCCGACGATCATCAACCCTCTACGAACACCTGTTCTCCCAAAATAAAGACCTGCCCCAATCTCCAAAATAAACGAGTATCTGAGCAAAACAAACCTCTGCAGCTTCACGTTGAACCAGCTGTCGTAGACACGCCATCACAGCTCGGCGCAGAATCAGATGTGTGCTAAAGAGCATCTCACAGAGGTGCGGGACGAGCGTCGTGAGGTTGACATGGCGAGGCGCAAACAAATGCATCTGCTGCAGGCACGAGATGGCCTCCGCCTGCACCACCGAGTCCTGACAGCCATAATAACAACAATAGTAAAGGTAAAGGTAAATTCCTGTATTTGCTATAGCACTTCTTACATGAGACGAACTCGTGGCCAGAAGCGCTTTGACAATCTCGGAAGTGGCATATGACTGGCATGAGCTAATGACACCGCAGCGCAATATGCAGCCATTCATCTCCCGCGTTAATGAACAATTGAACCTGCGGTTTGCAGCTAGCAGACATACCACCACCCCAAACAGCCACACTAGACCTGCACCCCATAGCCCGTAAGCTACTACTCATATCCTGTCCCACGTAGGGTAGGAGGCTAAGTTGGCCTGAGCACACAGTAGGTTAGCAACTTGCTCAAGGTTGCTTGTGAATGACCGGCAGTGAAAATCGAACCGCAACCTGAAAGTTACGAGTTGACACTAACCACTAGACACTTGCACCTAAACAGTTTATTTTGTATGACAGCTAGTGGCTTGGCTGACACAACACATATACATAAAAAGATCATTCAAAAACTCTGTAGACTGTTACAGTTGTGCAAAAGATATTCAGATCAAATTTTGCCACTTTTGAACATGATCTTCTGCAACTTAAATGCACTTGGTCCAGCATATCTTCAGCATGAGTAAATTATTCCACTGTAGAAAAATGTTGATCTCAGTCTTCCAGCTAGCAATGTGCCACGCAGACTGCATCCCCATCTTTAGCAAATGTGTGTTCCTTCATCAATTCCAATTTAGCCCAATAATAAATTACACAAATCTGCACTCTTAGAGAGTACTAACAAGAAACACAATTTCAATGAAATTTATATCAATCTCAGGCTACAAAACTGCTGAACGTCCCTCGTAATCTCACCTGGTGATCCTGCATGACGGCACAGCAGATGAGACAAGACAGACGTGTCGTCGCAATAGCGTTGGTGTTGCCCTGGAGTTCTGGCCCTATGGTTGTGATAAGGGCCGCGAGACACTTCCCGAGACACTGATGGACGTCAACGTTGGCTGGTGGAACACTGAACATGAGTTGTAGGACCAGGGTCAACGTGGGCTCCACGTAGCTACGAAACATCGGACCACCCGAGTCAGCTATCAGTGAGAGTGCGTGCAGTGCCCAGACCTGAATATTACAGTCAAACAGTCAATTAGCCCTCATCAGATTCAACAACGGCAACCACAACAAGACAACAACAAACAAACGCCACACACTGCGAGCTAGACACATGGCTGCCAAGCTCCAGAAACTGAGATCGAGTCCCCTCCGCATCCTCTGCCCCCTTTCCTTCCGTCAACATTTTTTTTATTTGCCATTTCGCCCTTTTTCCTTTTCACCTTCCCTCTGCTTTTCGTCCCATTTTCTTTTTTGCCACTTCCCATCCTTTGCTTCAAAATCCAGCTACGGCTTCGCAAAGCGCTCTAAGCTCTCCCAGTGAGAATCTGTGGTGAAGCCACAGCAGTCGAGACATTTCTGTGCAGTTTTATCTCTGAAATTGGGCCAGTAAAACCGATTTTTGTCGCTTCAAAGTATTCTGAGTATTTTATGCAAATTATTTTGTACTGACTACTACTGCTATACAAAACTATGTGTAATAGACAGAAAAATAAAAATGCATGAGATAAAACTTTAGAAAGCTGAAAAATGTGAGTTGACTGAAAATGCGCGAGACTCATTGGCAGGGCTACTGACCTGAACTATCGGTGAGGTAGAGTCCTGGGCTAGAGCTAGCAGGATACTGATACTGGTGCTGAGGTGATGGCCTGATCCCATTCCACCAACGTATCTGTGTAAACAGCCGAGAGCCAGCGAGTGACCGGTCCTAGTGACTGCGTCACGAGAAGACTTCAACCTGACATTATAACCAATAACAGTAACAATTTATTAATAACAGTAATAGCCACGACAATCCCCATCATGGTCGACCACCTCATCGTGGTGGTAAGGCTTAGTGCTCCGATGACCTGAAAGATTCTGAAAATCTGGGGGATAGAAGCCAAAAAAGTGCCAAGCAAAAATTGTTGAAGCAAACAAGCTACATATTACAAGTGCCCATGCACTAGTTAATCTTCAGCTTCATGCCAAATTCAGTTTCGCAGCTATCTACGACTTCACGGCCATTTACCTTCGACTTTGCAGCCATTCACGGCTGCATAGCCGTTTCCTGTAACCTTATGGTTGCATTTGCAGATGCGCATTGGGCCGAACTGATACGGCCTTGGCGCTGTGCAGGAATAACAACCAGCCCACCCTGAAAACAAGATAAGGTAAGCCGCAACAATGTTTATGGTAATGTCATCCTAGTGCCACTCCAAGAGTTCACCTGGTTCATTTGGCATATGTAGTGCCGAGTGGCTGCCAACCTTTGGATAAGGCCAAACGACTTCAGCTTCAGATCCACCTAAACTGGCAGACAGTAATACACGCACCATCGTCATTTATTACTACCCAGCCTGAAAGCCGATACTCATTTTGCCTTTCCAACAATTTTCCAACAGCCAGAAATTTAAGGTGAGCAACTGCTCCTCATCCCACCCATGCCACAATGGTACCACAGACAACACGAGTGGAATAAGCTCAAAAGCAGAGCTAAAAACAGCAACGAAAGTAACAATATCTCAGACGGCAGTGATAAACTGAACACATCGGCAACGCTGGAGAAAAAACAAGTAAACTACTACACGGTGTTTCACAAAAAAAGACTACTTTTTTTCATAATTCACTCAAATGACGATCAATTTACACCAAATTTTTACCAGTTGCAGCTGAGGAAATACTAACTCAGAATATTTCAACAAAAATGGCAGTTGATTAAATATTCTTTGCTAGTCGTGACATAACACTGATGTCACAGTGTGTTGTGAGTACAAGCTTGCTTGTCTCGACTGGTGCTGTCAGTTGCTAATGTATGAAATTTATGTCTGAATATGATAAAAATGGCGTAACGTTACGTTAAGCTGAAAAATCTGACTTTGGCAAGTGGCCGAAAATGACATCACCGGTAGAACACAGTCAGTGTTTACCAATTAATTTTACTATTTTTTATGACAAAAAATACTGTGTCGCATGGCAACTACAGCAGTACATAGGTAGAAAATATAGTTTTATAATGCTTATGTTTCTATGTGTATTTTACATTGATGACATGTTCAACCAGTGACGTCATCAGCATTTCAACATGGCGTCTTGTTTTCTACAGCATTTTCATATATCATCGTTTTCAACGGTAAATTTCTTCATGTCGACAAAACGCTGGTGGCCAATATTACTATCATAATTATCCGAAAAGTAAGCTGTTTTAGGAGAATGAAAAAATATGTATGTTAATTTTGGTGTCCATGGACCTTTATTCCTTTAATCTGGTTTGCTAATAAAAATTGTTTATCGTATCAGCTCTGAGCAACATCAGGACATAAAATCAGGAATCTCGCGATCCAAAAACTCAACCTTCTCCCAAGCTCGGTATGCTAGTGCACTGTCTTGCTCGAACATGTGAAAGTCCAACTATCACCACAGATACATAAATGCGATCGCTTTGCACGTTTTTTGTAACTGTAACTGTAAAACTTCGAAAATGTGTCATAAATGAACCAGATTTTTCACCACTGAAGCAGGATAGCAACTGACAGCACCAGTTGAGATCAGCAATCTTGTACCCGTGACACATTATGACTTCGGTGTTATGTCACGACTAGCAAAGAATATTTAATCAACTGCCATATTTTGTTGAAATATTTTGAATTAGTATTTCTTCAGCTACAACTGGTAAAAATTTCATTTAAATTGGTCATCATTTGAGTAAATTATGAAAGAAAGAAAAAGGAGTCCTTTTTATGAAACACCGTGTATACAGAAACTAAGCTGACTACCTGTCAAAGCTGTACTGTGCCATGTCGGCAATAAACTTGCTCTCCCCGACGACCTGAACAATGCGACCGAGAGCCTCACCGGCCGCACAGCGTAGTATCTCATTACTGCTTCCCAGCGCACCAAGCACCAAGCTCACCGCGGCCTTCGTAACATCCACGTTACCAAAACCCGTCTTGGTCTCGGCCAGGCTACGAAGCGCGTAAAGCACCGCAGTGAAGATGTTTATCTGTATCGCCTGCTGCCGGGAAGCTTTCGCCTGCTTGATGCACTCGCCGAAGTGCTCGAGCATCTGCAGCCGGTGCTTGTGGGCAACGTGCGGAAACACGAGCCCATAGAGACGAACTGAACTGTCAATTACTGCGACGCCCAGGGGCAGTGGACCAGGTACTGGCTCACCCTAGAAACAGTCAACACACAGCTGTAGTGCAAGTAATAGTAGCTGTAGTAGTAGTTGTAGTAGAGTCAGACCAAACCGTAAATAACAGTAACAAAAAACAGGTAAGGCGCAACTTAGAAAACTGAACACCAAGCAACACAGATGGATCAAACTATTATTATTCACTTCTGTATTGTACTATTATCGTTATTATTATTTTTATACTCAGAACAAAAAAAAGTTAAAAACAAAGTCCAAAGTGACTAGAGGTCTGGTGCTTCATCAGGATCAGCAAATGTTGAACACTGATTATAATTATTGTGATAAATTCTGCACGCAAATTCATTTTACTGCATAACCAAAATACAACACAGCTGACAATAATTCTGTGATGTAAGCAACAGAAGCTGTACTGAGTGATAATGTAACAATGAATAAATGCAAAAAAGTCAGTGACGTGGAAAAACACATACCGGCTGACGCTGCAGATAGACCGATGAAGGATCGTGCTCGAGGGCTCCTGATCCAGATGCACTGTTTGGCTGCAATTGGTCCTCAATGGACTTGTGGTCGGTCTCCTGCAGCCAGGTTCCAAGTATGATTGAATCATCCGAGTGGCAGAGGGAGCGCAGGAGAGATGTCGTAGTGTTAGCAGGGTTGTCAGTCAGTGTGAACTCAGCTACAAGCTCACGTAGCAGTGAACTGTACGCACCTGGAGACAGACACAGATAACACAGTATTTTATGACAAATGTGACAAATACATGTTACGTATTATTAGCTACCACTTCCAAGATTGTAAAGTGCTTCTGGGCAATCGTAAGAAGCACTATAGCAAGTGTTGGACTTAACCTTTACCTTTAAGCTTGACAAACCAGCAATACAACAAATGACGAAGAAAAATAAATTTTAAATAATACATTTAATAATAAAAAAACAAAAAAAAACTTTAGGCAACTATATTTAATCAAAAAAGAATCTAACTAACAATGATGGCTTATAGAGGGAGATTAGTGTCACACGCAGGCAGGCCACAAAATCATGCCTCCACGAGCAGTGCATGTAGACTATCAGAATGCTGATCGTAAGAAGTCAACAGTTCATGAAGAGACAGCACTGGTTTGATTTCTTGATATTGTGAAATAGGTCAATCAAACAGGTATTAATAGTATCACTGGTAGACTTTATCAGAACAATATAACTAAACGTATTCAGCTGTCTAAGAGTAGACACACAGAGAGTATTAATATTAAAAGCAGTAGTTTAGAAAGAAACCAAAACAAATACAATGTAACACTGCAAACAATAAATCAGAAGTTACTCAATAGAAATTAACATCCAGTAACAACAGATAGAGTAAAGTAGAGACCTTCGTAAGTCTCAGGAGGCAGCAATGCAAGCACATCATAGAGGCGCAAACGGACAGTGGCAGCACTGGCCTTCAGATGAGCACCATACGTCTTGACGATCGTCGTCACGTGAATGGTCATCGTCAGCGCGCACTCCAGCGATGGCAGCAGACGACGAGTTACGTCTTCGGTCACCAGCTCAGGACAGTGAAGTACAAAGCTGTACATCGCCGCAAGTGCCCCCGCCCGGCCCTCAAGTGTCACCTGCCACGTGAATGCATCCCCTCGTGCCTTCTCCGACTCAAGTTCCTTGGCCGAGCGTGGAAACGCATTCCTCCAGAGCAGAAGCATCCTTGGCAGGTGGACCTTCACCACCGATGGACCCAAAGTCATCAGAGCCCCGAGCAGCAGCCAGCCTGACTGGGTCCTCTGCAGCGACAGCCGGCTGTTCTGACTGGCTGTGCGCAGCAGCTCCTCCGCAATTGCAAATATCTGCTTGCCCTTGGCGTGGGGAATGCCGAGCGTGGTTTCGCGAACACCTCCGAGCAGCGCGGCAAGTGCAAAGCTGTAGCCGGAGATGGCTTCTGTCGAGGACTTGAGTCGCTGCATGCGTGTGATGCAACGCTCGATGAGGATCGTCATCTGTGACGGCAAAGCAATCGCTATGCTGCGCAGGCACCAGGCAGCTGAGAGCCGTGCTGCTGGCGATGGGTGTATAAGTACCGACACCACCGGTTCCACTATGCCGGTGGAGGGTTCCGTGATTAGCGGAGCAGATGATGTGCCCAGACTCTGCACCAGACAACCAAGCTCATGCAGGGCACAGACCAGTACGTGATGGGTCAGACTAGCCTCCGACGATGATGAAGTCGAAGACTGAGCCGCCCTGTCAGCCTCGCCGGCTGCATCCAGACTGTTCATGTGTTTAACAATAACCAGACAGATCTCCTTGGCTGCGGCAATCTGAGCCCGCTCACCCAGCTGCCCGCCGACAAGGCTGCGCAGCATAAACATGACGCACTTCCTGGCATAGACGGCATCGACGTGAAACACCGATGCTCGCGGGTTCGAAGCCAGCGAGAACATGTGATTCAGCATCTCCGACATGTTTCTCTCCAGCCACATCCCGCCCATGCACCGACCGAACTCCACGTATGCGTGCGTCACTCCAACGCGGATGTCTCGATTGACGTTTCCAGAGCCTTTGATCATTTCCCCAGCTGCGGAACTTTTCAAAAAACCACCGGTGCCACCGCGGAGAAATCCACTTGCCAGGATGTTCAGCACGTCTTCCAGCTTCAACGACTTACCCTTCGACACCTGTGCAGACTGGGGTGTCTGAGTGGTAGCAAGAAGTCGACCGAGCAGTTTAGCAACATCGCAGCGAACGTCATAGTTGGAGCTGTCCATTGCACGGAAACATAATGAGGCTACATTGTCCAGCTCCGTCGTGTAGAGAAATGGAGCTTCGTTCACCAGTTCACACAGACACAAAGCTGCAGCACATCGAACAGTCATTGACCGATCAGTGAGACAGCCACGTGCAGCCTTGTACACGTCCTTGTAGCAGTTAGCACCGGCCGAACCAAGCCCAACTATCACCTTCTGTAGAGTGAGCATAATCTCGCACCGACCCTGCGACTCGGCGTTCTTCAGTGCCTTGACAAGCAACGAGATGGTTTCTTCATACGATCTTCCGACCATCCGACCCAGTTTCTCGTACATGCCTCCAAGGCACGCAATCGCTGCCAGCTTGGTGGGCAGGTAACTCGGCGAATCATCCTTGTTGCGAATGATGTCATTGCATTTGTTGATCGTCTCGAACAGGGCGAACGTGTCACCGACGCTGAAGATGGTTGCCAGGCAACGAGCTAGCAGTTTCCGCACCGGCGGCCCGGGATTCTCGGTTATCTGGCCGGTCAGCTGATTTATCAGTTTCTGCTGGCTTTCCTTGATGTCCGACTTCTGTGCCGCGACCAGAACCTTGTCCAAGAACCGCAGCCATTCAAAGATAAACACCGGACGCTTTGCGTCAGGAATTTTGGCCAACGCCTCCTCGTTCAACAGCAAACTATGAGCTAACTCCATATCGACATCTAGACCACGGATCCAAGTTTTTAGAACATTATTACCAAGCAGACAAGTCACAGACACAGAAATAAACAAACACAAATGGCTGACCCGTAGGAATGTGAAAAATACTAATTTGTACGTTTTACAGTTTTTTTAAATAAGTAAATTGAGACTATAATAAAAAAATATTTAGTAGCATTTTTGTTTAGAATTATTGCAAATATTACATTATATCAAACTAACATAAAACTGGTGTGGCTGACATTTTTTTAAAATGACGACAACCTTTTTACTGCAAACTAATATGATGGTACATCTCTAGACCAGCTTGTTTATATGTTAAATATTCTTCGATGAATTTAGAGATTGATTTTTATAGTTATATTAGGGCTTTAAATCAGCTAAATGACACTCATATGTTACCGTGGTGATGCGAAAACAGACTTGACTTAATTTCGGCGTTATTCATTGCGGAAAACATTAATGGCAGACTTTGACCAGGCAGTTACGCTGTCTGCCGGGCAACAGGGCCTGCTGACACCGACGATAGTCACTCTTGGGGAGTCCAGCACGTCCGATCTGCTGCAGCAGGCGATGAATGCAGTATCCTTCGAGACAGACGGCGAGACCGGGGTGTCGTACGTGGAACACAGTGGCGGGGGCGGTGAACTAGTGTTCATTCAAGAGGATAGGAAGTTGGTCTCCTTGGATGGTAACGTAGCCGTTATGTCTGTTCCTGCTCAGACTAGTGCTGGGGCCGAAGTGGTCGCGGTGGATGTTAGTGGAGTTTTGTACGCGGGTGAAAACGCTGCTGCTAATACTGTGTGTGAGTTGTTGCCATCAGATCTCGGCATCGCTAACATGTCGACCTCTTCTGCCAGCTATAACATCGATGCTAACGGTACGTTTACAGTGAACGCAGTGGTAACATCTCCAGCAATGAGCCAGATACAGATCAGTGACGTCAGGAGCCTGGCCGGCAGTTCGGCTTGCAACAAAGGACAAAATACCCAGGTGGCTGCCAACAATGTGCCTTCCGGTGGAGCATCTTCACCTCTCGGTTCCAGCAGCAATCCGATACGCATCATACAGCGCGGGAACCAGTACACCGCCATGCAGCATCTGACCGCCGATCAGCTGGCCCAGATCCTGCAGGTCATACAAGAGCAGCAGCAGGCAAAGATTGGGAAAACCCCATCATCCAGCAGCTTTCCCACCGCCATTCTTTACAACCCAGAGGAATCCTTTGAATCAAAGGTTCTCTACCGCATCACCAAAGCATCAGATACGGCCGCCGGGGATTCGGCAGCGACAAGTGGTGGGGCAGTGGTGCAAATGATTCCTGGGGCAGAACTCGGTCACCAGAAGCGGCTGATTCGAAAGCGGAAGAAAGAGGATGAGGATCAGAGGATAGTGGTGGGTGGGGAGTTGAGCCGGGAGGAAAAAGAGGAACGGAAGAAACATCGACCGAGGACTCGTTGCGGTCGTGTCTCCAAGCCACCGCAATATATGGTGAAGGTATAAACCATTTGTTGATCACTTCCAACTGGTGCAGTACCAGAAAAAATTTTTACATGCCATGGAGTCAGTGCTTGATTTGTAAAAAAAGCAGTGGGGGTTGCCAGCTGGCAAGCACCAAAGGGTTGAGGCACTGCAGGCAAGGTTGGCAAGGTTGGTAGAGTGGCGTCTGAAGAGGTTACGCTCCATTTGATTAAGTCCAAATGCATTCCTGTATTATTGTACGGTTTAGAAGTATGCCCACTGAATAAATCTCAGATTGTATCACTTGATTTTGTCATTAACCGCTTCTTTATGAAGCTTTTTAATACAAATAATATGGAAATCATAAGGGCTTGTCAAAGTTATTTTTCGTTCAAATTACCTAGTGTTCTCATTTTGATGCGAGTAAACAAATTCACAGCCAGAACTAACGCGATTTGAGATTTTTCAGGTTTTTTCCTGTTTGATATTGCTGTCTCTATAGCTGTTTGCTCAACATGACAATTCTGTGAGTCTAACTCTAAATTGTTGTTTTTTTGTTTAATTTTTGTCTACCAATATTCGTTTGGTAAAATAAAAATTATCATTACGTTCTCATCCATTGGGTGGATAAACCCCCTGGAGCTCGTCCAGCAAATCAAACACTGCATCTTCTTAGGGATAAAATTAACTTTAGTTCTTTATATGGTTGCTTTTATAAATCCCTCTTAGCACTGACTTCAGTGAGTATTTGACTAACTGATTAACTTCTCTAAGTATTTCATTTCTAAGTTTTGCAGTTTGTATTAATAAGTAAGCCAGTAAGTAAATACATTTATAAAGCGCACAATGTCAGCGAGTAACTCGCTGAATCTGAGGTGCTGGGGTGAGGCGGGGCACTAGAGATGGCTGGAGGTTGAAAAATGCGAATGTTTTGAGTTGGCAACAGAATGAAGCTATTGAATAACTATTGTGAATGTCAAAAGGCAGAGAATTTCAAATAGTGGGGGCAGATGCAGAAAACTTCTAGAACCAAAACATGTACGGATGCGAGGCACAGACCACAGATTAGTGTCAGATGAATGCAATGTACGAGCTGGAGTGTAATGTTTAAGAACAGAGTTTAGATAGGCAGGCATGAGATAGGTGTTTTTAGTTGTTTAGCTATTGCCAGTTTATACAGGTGCTGTACTGTTTATGATTTGATGTTTCTGGGCTTGGTTTTAAGGGCAGCAAATATGCTGTTTTTCTGTTCGGCGTCCCTGCCATGTTTGTCACATCTTTATGCATTATTGTACTAAGCAGTTAGGTTAAATAAAGATGGCTTGATTTTGGGGGTAAGCCCACCAAAAAACCCACCACAAACTTAATCCAATTTTAGTTTCTTGTTTTACTAATAATGACATATTTTATTGTGGCTAAGTCCTTGAAACATTTAAACCTACAAATTTGCAAATACTGGCATATATAATGCTCTGGGGAATAAACAGAATCTTGTGTAAGTCAACAAACTGAAAACCCGTAGAAATCCAGAAACCTATCATCAAGTTGGGCCTTTTTTGCAGAAAGCAGTTTAACCTAAAAAGCCCGATAAAATCCAAAACCCCGCCGGTTTGTGCTTTTGTTAAAAAGCTGTTATTCAACCCTGTTGATTGATTGCTTGAAGGACTACAAGCACATTCATCCAGTGGACTATGATGAAGACTACGATGACTCCGATGGAGGATACTCAGACTTCCAGCATAGCGGAGATGAGGCGGAGCTTGGTGAAGACCAGCAACACTTGAAGGATGACAGCGTGCCAGATGCTGAGTGTTTTGGTACGTTTATTCTCTGTCCGACATGACACCGACAGCTGTGTAGTTGCTGCTTACAGTGACAAGTAGTAATTGCAATTCCAGGGTGCCATCCATTTTTGTCAATCCCGAATCCCAGGATCGTCAGTATTCCAATTCTAGAATTTTGGCATTACAGAAAAATCCTCTAAAATAGTCTTATAACTTTTTTGAGTGTTAGATAATAAAATAACAATTTTAGCCTTTTCGTGAAAATTATTCATGCCATCAACAGTCATTGTCACTGTATGTTGCATTTTGACAATCAGGCACTTTTACTGATGCCTACTGCATCCCATGCATAAGGTAAGTCTAGTATGGCTACTGTCGTTATACTAAATATTGAATAACCTAATAAGCCTAATCTTGAAAACGGGAACCTGGGATAACAAATTTCTTAATCACAGATCTTGGGATTGAGAAATCTATCCCGGGATTGCAATCACGAGCAACTGAATTGTAGCTGTAGGTTTCTGTTTATTTCTTATCTTTTATGGCACTATAAAAATCTGCTAGTAACTTAGCTTGTTTGATTTTTCTTCATTTTTTCCAGTAGTCAAGCTGTCTCTCAGACAAGTAGTCATTCAACGTTTAGCAGGATGGGAAATGGATAATATAGCTTATCTTCATGGTTGCATTGAAGGCTTAGGACGGGTTTCTGGATCTTAACTGGCCGGTCAAGTTAGCTTAAACTGGCAGATTTACATAACTCGTGTTTCCCGTTGCACTAACCAATGGTCAAAATGGCCAAAAATTTAACTGGCCGAAATCGGCCAGTTAGCTAACCGTCGATCATAGTTATTGTATTTAACGCAACTTTTGTACCATTTTGCAAGCAGTTAATTGAAGAATGTGATGCTATAAAACAATTTTACCGTATAGCAATGTCTTCAAAATGCAGGAGGAGACGCTTGCTGCTACAAATTTTACTACAAAATCCATTCATGAATGGACAAAATGGCTGTCCGCAATTGCTTGGCTGGCTCGTGGGCTGGCTGCCCAGTGCTTGCGCTCATAAATATTCATGATGCCAGTCTGCACTAGGCGGAAATGAATAGGGCTATCCCCGCATTGTTGCTAAGCAACTATAGTTTACCATTCAGTTAGCTATCGGCCAGTCAAGGTTTTGTTCAGAAATGGACACAAACTTAACTAGCGAGTTACAGTTAACAGACGGTTTACTAACTGATCAGTTAACTCAAAGATCCAGAAACCGACCCTTAGTGTTGCTTAGTGATCTGCAAGCTGCACTTTCAGTCGTTAACATAAATTACATAATAACAACATAACTGTAGCAGGTGACTTATTTTCGATATCCAGAAAAGAAATGCCAAATCAGTAATTGACATTTGATGTTGGTATTTAGTCTGCTTGTGTGGTTATGTAGGTCATTGGAAACACCATAAATGTGAGACCTGTGAGAAGAGATATATTGGTACAGCAGGCCTGGCCCGACATTACCGGCTAAACCCCACACATGGCAACATGCCAACGCCAGTTAAATGTGAAGGTATTTTTTTTATTTTGTTGGATCTTCTGTTCTTTTTTATGCTGCAACTTAGCCAAAATTGGTGTGGATGTTCCCTGGCACAGGAGTAACTCGTGTGTCAGTTGTGGGCTCAGAAGCTAAAGGTCAAGGGACCAAACACATAATATGTTGTGATTGAGCTGCCAACCGGCAGTCATGTTGGTCGTGTCATTGCAACACAGTTTCGTCTGCCTTTAACGCGTGTATTGCAGTTGGTGGCATGGCGTAGCGGTAACGCGTCTGATCAAATCAACGAAGTTACTCTATGCCGGGCCGGGTTAGTACTTTGATGGGTGACTGCCTGCGGGCAGGTAAACCTCTGTATGTAACCAGCCGCTTAGGTCAACTCAGCCTTCCATCCCTCCGGGGTAGGTAAATCAAGTACCAGCCTATCTGGCTGGGGTTAAGGTGGGGCACGTTCACCTGTGTCGGGTGGCAGGTAACACTGTGTGATCTCATATGGCAGGTGATGCTCCATAGCTCTCAGATGTGCTTCTCATTAAGAGCTATGTCACCACCTTTAACCCTTTTAACCACCTTTAAATGGTATGTCTTAGCGAAAAGCTGGGTTCAAGCAAATAAGGTTGCCTGATTTCCACCTTGCGGTACCTTGCCTTAATTATATTGCTATATGCAGCAATTTGGCCGCAATTTGCAATGAAAGTTACTGTTTTCACTTTGCATATGTTATGTGTTTACGAACACAGTTTCTTGCTCACTGTAGCTGGAAGTAGTGAAGGTACCAGTATGGTTAATTGGGGTTACTATCTCAGTGTAAAATAATTAAATACAGTCAGCCTAGTGACAGCTGGGTTTTTTTGTCTAGTTCATGTTGTGTTTTGTAGAATCCAGCAGCGTGATGTTGACTGCATATGGCTCATCATCAGATCCTGCTGCACAAGATGCTCAGGGAGGCTCCAAGTCTAAAGACCTGCCATCGTTAGCCCCGAGTACCTCACACAGTGACATGTCAAACATCACTCGACCGTCCAGTGACCGCAGTCAGCCACCGTCTGTAGTTAAGAAGCGTGGTCGTGGGCGCCCACCCATCTACAAGTTGAGTGACAAGAGAAAGATTCAGCTGAAAGAGGTTAATAAGTTGTATAAATTCATTGATATTCTGCCTTTATTTTCATAGAGATTTTTAACGTTTTGGCAACCATTGCTGCCTTCGTCAGAACAATTGTCCACCAGGTGTCACTTAATTATTTGCTGTTGGCCTACAAGTCTTGTTAAAGACATGAAAGAGGTTAGGTAGTAGTACATCAGTCCACTGTGTTTTTTCACGCGAAAGCAGCTACTGCTTTCAGCACGTCTTAGCCATCACAATTCTGTCTGTCTGTCCGTCTGTCTGTCACACAGGTGGATCAGTCAAAAACGGTGCAAGCTAGGATCACCAAATCTTCAAGGGATTCAAGGGATTCGGCTGCCTGGAAGACTCTAGTTTTAGGAACCATAAAGCTCTTCCATAAATTTGATAAATAAAAGTGTGCATTTCACTTGTGAGCAGGTTGTTCAGAGATATCCACGCGAAGAACTACTTCAAGTTGCATTGCCAAGGCTCGCCCACATGGCAACACTGTGGGACTTCCTGTCTGCAAGTCTTCCTAAAGACAACAAGTCTGTCTCAGACATATCCCGAGTCTTACAGCAATTTGACAACTTCCGCTGCCAGGTGCTGTCAGTACGTAATATGTAGAGACAGTAGAAAATTGCGGCAAAAACACGGCAAACTTTTGTGAAAATTGCAAAAATCACATCAAAGTCAGAGCATCAAATCACAGGCCCAACAACCATTATAAAGTCTATAAAACTTAGCATCTAGCATTGACGACCATCATTGCATGTAGAGCAAATTTTTTATGTGTAAAAATTTGTCGCTGCAGAGTGCGGACTGTGGAGCATTAAAATACATATTTCTACGATGACGTCACAGTCACATATTGAGCCAGTTAGTAAGCAGGGACACTATACAGACACCATATCTGTAGACTCAACAAGTTTCATCTACGCTGCCTCGGACACACAGCCAGACTAAAGTAGCAAGACAGACTTCCAAATACAGACGTCCTTGAGCGATGCAACACCACAGGCATTGAAGCAGTGATATTGTGCTCGCAGTTACGTTGGGCCGGCCATCTTACACATATCCCAGACCATAGAATTCCAAAAATAGTTTTCTACTCGGAGCTTCAGCATGTTGTCAGTGACACCATGCTGAAACACCATGTCAGGCCTAGAGGCTACCCATAGATGCGGTACAAGGACAATCTAAAGGCAAATCTTATATCAGCTGGCATTGATGCTAGCAGTTGGGAGTCTGCCGCTTCCAGTCGCACGTCGTCAGAGGCTTTGAGGAGGAGAGAATTGATCAGGCCATTCAGAAACGTCAACGGCGCAAGAATGCTACCAAGTCTATGGCCACCCAGTCAAGTCAGCACATCTGCACAGTCTGTGGGCGCCGGTGTGCAGCAAATATTGGCCTGGCATCCCACATGAGAACACACAACACTGGCTCACGCCACTGACCAGATACTAATCTGTCTGTCAAGATGGAAGACTTGATTATCATTGCTGTTTTTCAGCCTGGTTTCGATCTTCCATTCAACATTTATTGTCAAAAATATCTCTCATTACCTGGGTGCCATTTCTAACTTGCATAAATTGTCTTCTCTTGTCAGAACTGTTCAGAGTCAGTTGTTGTTACAACTCTACAATATGGCTGTCCCTGCTATGCTTAAAATTAACTGGCAAAAATTATCAAAATCTGACAACCGGTTTTCAAGTTACAGTCAGAAATGTTGGGGGTGTTTTTTGGGACACAGTGTAGTCCCTTTGATGCCTTTTGTTCTCACTTTGCTTTTTTGAATTTTTTTATTTATTTTCTTTTTTGAATCCCGACAGCGGATCATGAAGGATGAGCCTCAACTGGAAGGAATTGAGGCCAAATTTCAGCAAGATCCGTTGAAGGGTTTTGGAGGGAAGGGCATATTTATAATCGACAGCTTGGTGAATCGGCAGCCGAGGACCAAGACAATTGGACTTACGGTGCTTTGCAGTCTCACATTGGGCCTTGTTTGAAAGTTTTAGTTTGTTCTATAATTTTTTTCCTGAAGTGCTTAGCGTTTGTTGTTGGTATTCTGTGTTCAGATAAAGTCGGTGTGCGAAGAACGGCTTTCACTGGTTAACACTATGGACAAGGAACCCAAGCCTGATAATGATGTAGCTGCCTCCAGTGCTGACACTGAGTTTACTGCACCCGACGTTAAGCCGGACAGCATGACTAGAAAATACTACGAGGTATGATTATTGCCAGTTTTTTGAAGTGAGATGCATTCGATGAGCAACTTGAAGGACTTTAAGGACTTTTTGCTTGTAAAAATGTGCTTCAGCAATCCCGATCAGGACACGACTTCACTCTGCTTTTAGGGATCGTTTTTCACAGTTGTTCAAAATTTTCTTTTTCTAGCTGCTTTCTCACTGGTGTTCCTCTGATCATTCACATATACGGCCTCAGCGCTGGGCAGGTGTAAGAGCCTGTCCACCCCGGAGGTAAGGTAAGGTAAGGATCATTCACATACTCCATGGCCGTGTGGAAAACCCAGAATACTTTGAACTCTGAAAGCTCCTGGAAAACTCTGGAAATTATCGTGTAGTTCTGGGCAACCTCAGGGAAAAATTGTAATGAACAAAATAATGTCACCAGATGCAGTTCCAGCGTGCAAGAATGCTCTAGAATATGTTTGTTTGCAGCTCTCCCCCATTATTGTGGTAACCTGTGGAAAGATAAGTTTATGACTCGGGAAAATTCAGGGAATTTCTTTTTCTAGTTTGTGGCTGCCATGTGTCCACTGTCCAGTGTACTGATTGTTGTCACTGCAGATTGCTCATCATGTGTTCTTGTTCTGCAAAATATTCCACGAGGCTGTCGCATTTGCTAAACGTTTTTCGGATCTATTATTTTACAGCTGCAGTAAGTTAATGAATACTCTCTAATAATCACTGGGTTAATCATTGAAAACTTTGTTAGCAATTAATATGATTTTAGTTTTTAATTTCGGAATAAAAGTCACATTGCTAATAAAACTTGACTAGTGGCTGAAATTATCTCGATCGTCTGTTTTTCAGAGAACATCCACATTCACTAATTATGTTTTAGTACATTATTTTCATGAGAGCTGTTAGCTGTGTAACTCAATATGTTGCTAAACAAACAAAAAGTTCTTTGACTAAAATTAGTGACTAGTTAATTATTAATTCCTGTAAATTTGACTATTATTTTTTCGTGTATGTTCAGCTGACGTCGTCGGACGTGGCCGAGAGCTTGGGTCTGGTGGTTGGACGGTACGAATACGTTGAGAAGCAGAAAGAAGAAAATTTGACGGCTGTGCCGAGCGTTAACACATCTGCAACTGTGAGTCCTGGTGCTGACATGACTGCAGACTTATCATGCTGTGTTGAAACAGGCGATGCTTCATTGCCAGATTATGCGGACAAAGACGGTACCAATACGATGTTAGCAGCACCAGTAGATCAGGCTAGCTATAAGTTACAACCAGCTTGTGAAGTGGATGACAGTCATCTAGCATCAAATGATGCTGCTACTGTGGAAGACTGTGAGGCAGGCTGCATTTCCAGCGCCGATACACAACCAGATGCAGAACTTATAGATGATAAGATGTATTTGGACCAGCCGGTAGTTACAGCTGCCGAATCCGAGATCGCGGGGCATGCAGACCTGAATAGGAGCACCGGCGTTATGAGTCACGATCTTTGACTCGGACTAAGTCATAGGTGTCCACCCACAGAGGCACTGCAAGCTGAGGGGAGCAGTTGCACTGATACGGATGGGTTGATGGTGGTAACCAGAGAAAAAATGCCGACGGAAGAAAGTGTAAGTAGTCCGGGCAACAATGATGATGCATTCTGTCAGTTATCGGTGAAGAGAGAAACACACAGCCTGTGAGCTCTGTCTTTGAAACTACTATTAGTAGACATTCCGCTATGGTGCATACCACTACCACACCTAGCTCATCGGAGACTACAACTACTACTACACATTGTGACATGACGCAGTCGGTGATAACAGTTCATCAGAGACTGCCACAGCGTTGCTGCCAGTGGACAAGGACACTGAAGGACCTCTCAAGGTCATCTCAAAGACAAATTAGTGGGTGTAGAGAGTAGACCAACTGGGGACAATGTCCCCTGTCTTTCTAGGGAATAAACGTTAGGGGCTTACTTTTTGTTTGACCACTGTTTAGATGCAGCATTCGCTGTATCGAACTTGTGCAGTATTTTTTGTATGCGGCAAGCGTGCAAGATGCAAACTGTCGATAATTTCTTCAACAAATTGTCGCTGATGTAAATCTGTGATATATTCACGTGATTACATTTAAGTTGATTTTTGCTAGAGTGGTGCACACTGATCCTGAAAAGTCATGAAATTTGAATTTCAAATTTTCATACAATCAAATTTAGGTGCTGCGGTTATGGAAAATAAAGCACTCGGTTGTGGTGTTTTGCCTTTATGAGTTTACGTACATTATTGTTGTCAGTGTGTTCTTATTACAGCTGTCAAAGCATCAACGCATTGTTAATGCACCCAGGTCCGTCGAGAGGAAGAGTAGGGAGTAAGTTACCCCAGACCCCGCGACGTTTGGGGAGCCCCGCGTCTAGAATATAGAAAGTTAGAAACACATTTTAAAATGTATAATTAGCAATAACTAACATCGTAGCTAGCATAAAAATCTATTAGCTTGTTGTCGGAATAATTATTTAGTTACAAGTAGTGATGGAATGGCAACTACAGTATGGTTACTTGAATTTATTTGATTGTCAAATAACCGCAGTTCAACAAAATATTGGAATTTTTTTCACGGAATTTAGTATTAAATTAACATAAATTTACATATCTGCGCTAATTTTTTTAATGCACGTTAATTTATTAACGCATTAACGTGTTAATTAATGCATTAATTTGACAGCTGTAGTTATTGTAATAAGAATTGTTTTATTCAACGTTTTTGTCATGTATTATGCCTTCGTCACTTGATTCGGTAAAGGTATATGAAAATCTGACTTGTCGATATCCACTAGATTAAAGAGTCAGGGAAAGACATGAAAAATGGATAAAAAATGGTCCTAGAAAATGCACATGAAAAGGTCCTGATAAAACCACTTTCACTGTACTTCGTGCAGTCTGATATAATAATTCTCTTTAAAAACATCAAATACTGAGCTAGAGGTCATCCATAAATGACGTCACGTGATTTCAAGGAAAAACTTACTCCCCTCCTCCCCCCTTTGTCACACTTCCCTGGACCACGTTTAAATATGACGTCACAAACATCTAATCCCCTCCCCCGGCAACCTGTAGTGTATAGTACAGAGATGAGTTTCAGCATATCCTAATTGTAATATATAAAAATATATCCATTATCAAAATTGTCTACTGTCAATTAATTGCATAAAATTGTGTGAAATTCCTAAATGTTCCTCAAACTGCCACATACAGCGAGTTGGCAACATGAATTAACTGTCTATTATGCCTTTCCACAGATGTGATGCGTGTGACGTCACACTGCCTATAACCCCCCCTCCTCTACGTCACACATCACAATAATGTAAATCCCCCCTCGGAGCATGACGTCATTTATGGACGACTCCCTAGTATGTAACTGAAATTTAAAAAGAAACTTTTGTTTATGTAAACGAGTGTGACATTGTGGTGATTATGAAAATCAGTTGGCCACCAGTACAAAATTCAAACTCCCAACATTACACAGTTGGTAGAGTTTTGCCCGTAATGTAAATTACCACTCCCTACATTTTAGCCACTTTTTTCTGCTACCCCCAAGCAAGCCCCTATTCCTAAATATTCCCACCCAACTTTAACAGGCTTACCGCACAATGAGTAGAATGTAATGGACTAATAATGTACACTGTATAATCGTGAAAATGCCTGTATCAAAGTACTGCACTGTAACTGTATATTTGGAATTGCAACAAACACACCTCCTATTCAAAATGTTAAAAAACCTGGTTTAATAATAGCAGATCATGTGACAAATTATGCAACGTAACAATTCAGATACACAGTACAACCTTCATATTTGGAATAGCATTAACATGACAAAAAAGTCTGGTTTAATAACAGCACATCATGCAACATGTTATTATGCAACATAAAGGCATGTGTACAGAGTGGCTTAACTGAACTGACATGGTTTAGTTTTTGACAAACTGAACGATGGGCAAGCAGTTATGCATTACAGTAGGGACCGTCCAACCATGTTGGTGACTACGCTCACATACCCATCAACCAATGACCAATGGGCTCACCCTCAGGCCCATTTGTCTGTTCGTCAAAAACTAAACCATGTCAGTTCAGTTATGTAACTCTGTACATGCCTTAAGAAGATGTCAGACGAACGACAAACTCGGCCGACTTTTGTAGGCGTAGTTTAGTTGCCCGACAAAATCGGTGAACCATGACACACGGCCGATGTTTTTGTCTGCTACTTCGTACAATATCAGCATTCAGCTAGCACAACAGCCAAATGCAGATCGCAAAATAATACTTGCATCACTTTTTCTGCATCTAATGAACGAAAATAAATAACAAACATAAGAAATAACTAAAATAAATATTCATTTAACGTTCTAAACAATCACCATGGCAACATAAACAAAATTCGTCCGATATACAAAAAGTTGCTCGACAAAATTGTTGAAGATGGAACATGCTCTATCTTGGCCAACAAAATCGGGCGAATTTTGCATGACACACGACAGATTTTTGTCAGGTGATTTTGTCGGCAGATAAAATCGCCGATTTTGTCGTTCGTCTGACATCCGCAGCAGTTCAGATATATAGTACATTTTTCTCATTTGCATAAGCTGATGCTTTTAAAAACCTGAATCTTGCGCAACAAATGTGGCATAAAATAACAATACTATTGCTCTGACATTACAAACAGTACTTCTGGAGAAAGCTTCAAAAATAACTGTTGCACATTTGCCGTGCAACACATAAGCCATATATTAGATTAACTACTGCAAATATTAACAGGTGTCATGTAAAAGCGCCATAAAACAAGAATGTGCGTAGTACAATAACGAAGAATTAATAGCATAAGTTATTAAAGCCGGTTGTGCGTGAGTGAACATTAGCACAGCAAATATATAAAACACGGCGGAAATTATTTAATAAAAGCCCTGAGAAGGAACATCAAACATCAAAAACAGACAACACGGAACGATAAAAAAAAAGCTGATACCAATGAATCAAACAAGTCGGAGCAATTCATCTGTCATGGCCTGAAATTTTAAAATATACGAACAACGTCTAAGCCGTAGTAACCATATCTTAACCATCTATTTTTAGCTAAACCTTTGTGCAAAATTTCTGGATGGCCACAGACGCATGTAACATGAAACAAAACATTTGCAAAAACTTCATTACACATGTAGGTTACCTTGGCTTAATGATGACTATAAGATCAAAATGAGGCAGAATGGCAAAATATCGTTATATACAGTTGACTATAGCAAAACATCCTTACTACAAACTACAAAGTTCTTCAAAAAGCCACTTAAATATTTTTCATTACACAGTGAAATATAGCAACAAATGCAGGTGTTATTTATTAACATACTTTTCAAGAACATAAAAATCACTGGGTGGGAAAATTTCTGAGAAAAATGTATGGCGTAAAAAGTTGTTTCTTATTTTTCCTGAAATTCAATTGATAACAAATAGTATGTTTTTGCCATTCTACCATCTCGATGTGCAAATAATTACATTCACTGAATAGACTGGGTGGAGAAGTATATATATTCCGTGGAAGATTGATTCACTGATAACACAGCAGAGCAGCCTCACTCGAACTGGTCCTTGTGCTTGAGCAGATATGACGCCATGAACTCGATAGGATTCGGCGGTCTGAAACATTACAAGAAGCCCAGCTATCGCTAAGAAAAGTCAAACCGCACTGCCTACATCTGAAGACCAGCATCTGACTTCCAATCACGGAGAGAAAGTGATTTCTCAGAGGTTACACAGTTCCATGCACGCTATGTTAACGGAATGCTGCTCTCAAAAGCTACAATTGACGCTAGTATAACACGCATTGCACGTGGTGAAATGGTGTCGTCTCACCAGGCGATATAAACAGCTACAGTCGTAAATAACCAACAGAAATATCGGATGCAGGTTTCAGAAATTTTTCTCACAATAAGAATGCCTTGTCAGGGAAGATGTGGCATAGACTATGCAGTTCCTGTTGCAGTACTGACCTTCAAGGTCATGCAACGGCAATGATTTTCACATCATTTAAAAGCCAATATGCAACTTCTTATTAGTGCTCAATAGCAACCTAGGCCATATCTCTCACCATTTCCAAAATTCAGCCATTTATAGCTTGAAACTTTCCATTGAAAAATGCGGCCAAACCACTGCAGATGGAGACATGGTTACTATCGACAGCCTATAGGAATTTGCCAGCACCCTATCCGATGGTACTATCGCCGACCCCCTACGACTCACCGTTTTGCGACCATACCGCACAATTGGCATACCACAGTGCATTATGACCAGAACCCACAGTTTTCTCTGGGCCACGGAATTTCAAGCCAAGCCGCTAAATGTGCCCTTTTCTGTGGAATTTTGACACTGCCGAAGAATTATGCAGAAGTTGAGAAATGACCAATAATTTGCACGATAGTGAGCTTGATAACATAATTAGACTAACTGTATTAGCGAGAAAAATCTAATTGAACTGCCTAAAACTTTGTCCCTACTATTAATTAGTTAATTAGAATCGTAATACGGCACAATCGTAAATAAACAATGCGACTAACTGGCAAATTAAAAGATCACTAATTTTCTTTGTTTGTTGCTAGCATAACTGAGCACCATGCCAGCGTCCAATAACTGCAGTTTTTTTTTAACAGAATAGAGCTCAGTTTACGCACAAATGGAGGGCCGCAGTGAGCTATGGAATTTGGAAAATTTTGCTGCAGTGAGCCGCAGAATTTTGCAATCTGGCCCATGGAATTTGGCAAAAATTTTCCGCAGAAAACTGTGGGCCCTAATTTCAAGGTCGACCTTTCAAGGTCGTCCAAGGTCCATGACTGTCATGCAATCTGAAAAGGTAGATGCCACTTCCTATTAGTGATCAATAGTAAACTTGGCCCTATCTCTCACCGTTTCTGTGATATGGCTGGTTTTCCATTGAATTTCCTACCTCTGCCCTCTTCATTCAATCCCCAATTTGAAAATGTTCCCCTTGCAGTCAATCACTGAAATTTTGCATGCTCGAATTTCACACGCATGGCTAATTATTCATGTAAAAAGTTTTCCCTCACGACCTATATGTCTATTACAGCCGGACGATAATGCGTACCAATAGGTTGATCGCTACTTAAGTATGGAGGTCAAGTATGGTCGTCTAAAAACCATTCCATCACAAACTGTCTACAATCTACATACTTACAAGTAATATAATTTCATCAAACTTTCACACCCATTTTGGTTCTTCTTTTACTTTTTGTTCTAAAGTTAGGAGTCAAAGGAATAAGCCGAAATGTGGCTTATCAGCACTAACAGAGGAGTTTACGGTGCTCAAAATTTCACTTTTGCCCTAAATTCCCCCTATATAGGGGAAGCATCAGCCCCAATCTTTGCATTTTTGGAAGAAAATTTTCAAACAGACTAAAATTTAGGGGGACAAGTACAAATGCCCCCTGCCACAGCACCACTGATGGTGTCCGTTCCAGCTAAGGAGAAACTGTATGTGCACTTGCAGTGCTTCATGGACTTGCCACAGAAAAAAGTAGTGCTTATGAGTTTAACATGACACAGCATTTAATAATAATTATTTTTTAGCACTAAAAGCATCAATAATTAATCAGATATATGCAGAGCCTTGTTTAAGTATTAGTTACTACTAACCTCTCCTTTGCCAGTGCGGACATGCCTTCCATGACAACAGGCACCACGGTGCGTTCCAGATACGCTCGTGACGGCAAAGACTGTAGCTCGGTTTGGCTTTTCTTGCTGCAAGCAGCATCCTTTTCTGACGTACTGCCTCGCTGCAAAAATATAACAACTAACAGTTATGTGTCGGAATCAATTATTAGATGGTGAAGAGATGTGACACTGTTGGTTAGATGAAACGACAGAAAAGGTACCCAATGGCCCAACCTATAAGTTCTACTCCAAATACTGCTAAAAATGTTCACTCTTGGAAGGATCCAGTTTAATCTGGCATTACCCTACCAAACCTGGCCAGTTATGCAAAAATCAAAAGTTGAATTTGGAGTTGCTACACACTTCCACTTAATTCAACTGCAGGTCTTCCCAGGGTTTCAAGGGAACTAATGGTTTGATCGAATGCTATCCTAATCCAATAAATTCCACTGAGCGACAAACAAACAAATTACACATTACAGTAATGGTAATAAAAGTTAAGACAATTAATAATTTTGTAAATGCTAAATTCTCACTACAAATCAGTCTTCATTAACTAGCAAACAGACAGGTTTTAAGCTGCTTGCTTCATATGAGTTCCTGTTAACTTCCCGCAAGCATAGAATACACCAATATTTGCAAATTCGTAGGTTTAAACATTTCAAAAACTTAGCCATAATAAGATCATTCATTATTGGTGAAAGAAACAAAAATTGCATTAACTTTAGGGTAGTTTTTTAGAGGTTTTCTCAGGTGGCTTATCCCCTCTCCTCCCCCCAAAAAACAAACCCGGTGGGGTTTCTGGTGAGTTGGGTTGGGTTTTTTGGTATCTGCCCACAGTGTCTCAACCCTACAAACAGCAAAAAAGATCAGCCGAATGAACCGCTTCGGAGCTTCTGCCAGTGGCTGCAGTGGACGATCGACCACGAGCTTCCATGACTGACTGGCAGACTGTTCAGTGTTCAGTCTTCAGCTATCGAACTGCAGCAGTCGAACAACACCACAGAGACGAGAATCACAACACATCGTGTGTTAGTTAACTTCACGTGTAAATTCACCGATTAACAAACACTAACTAAACTTTTAAAACTGGTCTTGCCCCACTGTCCACATGCATCCTCTCTCACAACTCTGTGACTGAAGTCAGTACTCATCTGTTTTTAAGCGACCCTGAGCCAGCAGTGAGTGCAAACACAACTCAGCTATATAGACAGTAAGCCAAACCTCCCCCATATACTGCCAATATGTTACCGGTGGTGAGGCCGGTACCAAACTATACTGCTTGATAACAAGAGGCACATGGAAAATCACAGACTTTGTATCTAGTATGGCTAGAGTCAAGGTAAAAGGTAACAGTCAGGTCAGGTACTTGCTATAGCACTGCTACAGGAATCAAACCCATTGCCGTGAGCACTTTATAAAATCTCGGAAGTGCCAGCTGATTAACGGTCTGACGAAACACTGCACCGGACCACACTGGCAAAAAAAATAAAGGCAAAAATAACACACAAAACCCTGAGACCACAAAAAATGCCCACACTGTGTTAGGGTTAGGGGTGAAAATTTAGTTTTTGCCCCTAATCTATATAGGGGTGTAAAGCCTAATTACCAGCATTATGTACCACAGCGTAACGCAACGCAACATACCATACCGTACTGTAATGCAACGCAAGCATGAACAGAAAAAAGTACGTAGCACTTTAGTGTTACGTACTTTTTTCTATTAACACTGTAAATTTCTAAGCGGAGGCAGGGCGCTGAGCAAAGAACATTGTACGCAATGCAGCAAAAGTATTTTCACAGGAGAAAAATACAGATTTTTTTTGTTTTGTTCAAGTTATTAAATTAAAACTGCATCAGGTAGGCTTCACTATATTTGCATTTCAAATGTCGTCATTTTACCTTTGCCATTGTCAGCATGTTCTGTAGCAGCCAACGGTTGTGGGCTACGTTAATATTAATTTTATTACATGATTAATTCTTCGCTCTTTGTACTCTATGTTCATGATATTATTTAACGTTATTTCTATTTTCAGTTCGGCGAACTGACAAAAGCAAAGCAAAATTTGCTACCGTACTTTCAGTTTGGGGAAAACGGATAATGCCCGATGCCACCGGGCCGCTGACATACTGCCACCGTCACTGTCAGGCGCTGAGCTAGTCTCACGATACTGCAGCCACCGACACTACCAGACTTACCCCGTCGACAGTCGACGGTCTGGTGGAACTAAAATGTCACAGAAAGTTAACTACCTAATAAAGCTGAAATGAATAAATCTAAGTTGCACAGTAAGATTTTATGTCCATGCTGTAAGTACGCAGGCCACTATGGCTCAATTCTGCCATTGTCCAGCTGAGAGTAAACTGAAAGATTTTTAACCTCTCCTGCAGTATTTTGAAAAGATATGAATAAAAATTGTGGCACTTAATCATTTTTAGTCCATCTTGTATAGAGAAAGAACGTCACTCTGCACAAGTCATGGTAGACCTATAGCGTCACTCTCCACATGCGCAGATTTCATCTCAGCAGCTAGCGCTGGTAACGAGGAGTTTACAAGAACTCTGAATTAAAAGTCCTCCTAGTATTTTTTTTTACTTTAGGATAGTGAATTTATTCACCATCTCTAATGCAGTACTGGTAGCGGTGTGAAATTAATAGCAACATGGCCGAACTGATTTTAGTAGCCCAATTACCTGCACTTCAGATCGCTGAACTGCTTTTAGTAAATTCTGATTCTTTCCACTCAGTTCGACAAACTGACGATAGTAACTTTGGTCACCAATCTTTCTGAGCATTATTTAATTCTTTATCAAAATCTCTCCATTTGCTCCCAGACGGCACAGCTACGGCATAAAAGGCATAAACGTCTCTGTTGATGTCATTGGTCAGTAGTTACGGCTTCTGTGATTGGTTGAGCTGCTTGTGCCGATACGGAAAAAAATCAATAATTCTAGCGGTAGATCAGCGATCTTGCTGTTAGCACTGAAAAATTACTAGAGGTAAATCGGGTAGATACATTATTGATACATTATTGGGAAGATGGTAGAATTTATATGCCTGGTAGACATAGAAGGTCTACAAGCATGCCACGACACTGTCACATATTTAAATCAGGCTTATTCAGTATTACATCAGAGTCCATCTCAAGCCAAAGCTGTTTTCGTAACACGGACTTAAAACTATAGGCCTAGTACTTATGAATAAATTTTATTTGGTGCTTGGTAGGCCTAATTGATAACATCTCAGTTCCATCCACAGTCTTGTAGCAATGCAGTGAAGAAGAAATGTGGCTGCATTCTTACATTAACAACGAGATAAATGTAATTAGGTAAATGGCGATCTACCGCTAGTAATTTTCTGCTCTCTAGCGCAAGATCGCCAATCTACCACTAGCACTGTCCAAAAAAAATAGAGCCTGGTTCTATTTCTTGCGGAAGGGTATGACTGAAAACCGCAGGACACCACAGGACACTTTGAATAACCACCAAAAGTGCTGAAAACAGTAAAACTATACGTTTTCGTTAATTTTAGAGCATTACATAGCCACATTATAGCGGTTATGTGGCAATACTAATATTTCAGGAGGTGCAAGAAAACCGCAGGACACATACCGGTAAATGTATTGATTGTAAGCTTAGCCAGTACAGAATTTGAGAACGAGAATGGCGTGAATGAATGTGCAAACACTGACAACATGAGTGATGTACATTGTAAATTTAAGCGTTTTGGCGCACGTCTGACGTACGGCGTACGCACCCTTGGTGTCCAGGTATGAGGCCTGCATCTCAGCGTCGGCGTGTGGCATTTTGTCCCTGTTTCTAGGTGTCTGGTGGCGTGCTGATTTTGTTATTTGTTTTCACGTCTAAAAATCGTTTTGCGGTTATTATTTATGTGTCCTGCGGTCTTTCTATGGAGTCCTGCGGTGTCCTGCAGTTTTCAGGCATACCGTTGCGGAACGCCGCAAGGGCGCCTTGCAGCACCGTAATGGCATTTACGTTGCAGTATGGTACGGTTGGCAAGTTTTGTTTCCAAGCACGCCACAGTATATTTGGTTACCTTAAATGCTGCAAAAATTAGCAGATACGCGACATAAATAATAAACAAACTTGTAAAACCGCCGAACATAGAATATATATTATCACACCTCACACAATAGTAAAGACACTTTCAAAGTATATGGGAAAAGGCAAACTTTGACCCTCAACCGACCCAAAACCCCTGAACCGATCGTCACCAAATTTGAATGGCGTAATTACGTCGTGGACGCCTACCACAAAAATAAATTTGGGCTCAATCCGCCCAGGGGTTTCTGCTCCGATATAGGTGAAATATACACTCCTTCTGTTCGAAATTTACAACACTTTTTTGGTTCTTTTACCGATTTTTACGCTTAATATGTAAAATGGCGCGGTTCTGCGCAAGGAAGTGCCTTTTTATTGTTATAAAATAAAAATTTTATTTTTCATTTATTTATTCGAAAAATTCGAAAAAAAATTACAATGGCGCCTATGGGCAAAATTTTAAAATTCTTTAAACTGTCATAACTTCGGTTGTGTGCAAGATAGAGTCGTAATTTTTGGTTTCAAAATATGGTTTTAGGGGACGGCCTAATTAACGGTGACATTTAATTATTATTATATTTATCCCCGGTTGACCCCCGTTGCCATGGCAACGAAATTTGGGACAAAATTGGCTATAACTCGACTTGCGTAAGAGATTTTTGCGAGATTTTTGCGCCTATACTATAGGGGGGGTTTTGGAGATGGGCCATCTAATATGCTGCCAATTTCATTCTTCCCCGATCGACCCCCGTTTGCTATGGCAACGAAATTTAGGACAAAATTGGCTATAACTCGGCTTGCGTAAAAGATTTTTGCGAGATTTTTGCGCATAATGGGGGGGATTCGGGGATGGGCCATCGAATGCTGCCAATTGCATTTTCCCCGACCGACCCTCGTGCATGCCATGACAACGAAATTTGGGACAAAATTGGCTATAACCTTGACTTTGCCAAAGCGTTTGACAAAGTGCCACATCACCGACTGATGCTAAAGTTAAAAGCTCATGGGATTGGTGGGAAAATTTGGAACTAGATTCGAGAATGGCTCATTGGCTCTCAAATAGGAAGCAGAGAGTGTGCCTTCGAGGTTGTTGTTCGAGATGGCATCTAGTCTTTAGTGGACTTCCACAGGGCTCTTTGTTAGCCTGTTAGGGCCACTGCTGTTTCTGATCTTCATAAAATATTGATAAAGGAATAATAAATTGGATTCTCAAATTTGCTGACGATACGAAAGTTTTTGGTGTTGTCAATTAATAACAGTGAAGACTGTCAACGACTCCAGCAGGATCTGTCACAGCTGTTCACATATGGTCACATGATTGGCAAATGCTATTTAATGTTGAGAAATGCAAAGTTCTACATATTGGTGGTAGAAACCATCACTTCACGTATCACATGGGTGGACACGAATTGGAAAATTGTACTGTTGAAAAGGATCTAGGTGTCGTCTTTACTAGCGATATGAAGTCATCAGATCAGTGCTTAGAAGCATTATAAAAAGGCCAGCAAAATTTTGGGAATGATAAGCAGATCTAACCATCACTTACAAGAGCAAAGAGATTATGCTGATTCTGTACAGGACATTATATAGTTAGGCCACACTTAAGGGAGTACTGTACTCCAATACTGTACTGTACTGGTCTCCACACCACAAGAAAGATAAAGTTCTGCTGGAGAAAGTCCAACGGCGCTTTACTCGCATGATACCTGGTTTCAAGGATATGGAGTATGACTGTAGACTACGTAAGCTGAAATTATGGTCACTTGAGGAACGTAGAAATCGAGCTGATCTGATAGAAGCTTTTAAGATATATATTCTGGTTTGTCGACTCTGACATTTGACTCATTGTTTGAGGTCAGCAGAAACGTCCACACTAGAGGCCACAGCGCCAAATAGCCAAACATCGGTGTCGAATGGATCTCAGAAAGTATTTCTTCTCAGAAAGGGTTATTGACAGATAGAATTCTCTTGATCAGCGAACACTCAACAGTTCAAGTCTGAATTGCTTCAAAAGTGCTCTGACAAGAATGAGCAATGCAAGGATGGGTTTTTCGCGGATCATTCCGATTAACCATATTCGGTCTTCTACTGGGTTGTGAAGATCTGTACTTCTTCAACCTGGTGAGGACCACACCAGGTAAATCACCAAGTAAATCATGCCTGAGATTACTGATCGACCCTCCCTGAAAGTCGTGTTGCGAATTGCGGCCGAACCGCTGCAGTTAGCGTCAAATAAAGATACTTCATAATCTCACTAACAGAACAATTCGTTTCTGGCACTATAATATAAGACAAAAATTCACGACGGAAATTGTGCGTATGGTACACGTCAGCGACGTAACTAAACTGAACTTAACACAACTTAACTGACACGGGAGAGTCCACTTATTGGCTGACGCGTACGTGCGCCTAGTCACGTACGCCGTTAGACGGTGCCTACGTGTAATGCATTACTGCTTGCCCATTACCCATTGCCAAAAACTAAACCGTGTCAGTTCAGTTCAGTTCAGTTCAGTTAGTCGTCTTGTTCGCGCCTTTTTGGTTACCGCGTACGTTTCGCTTAAAATTAAATCGTCGCTTCGGGGACGCGACAGTCAGCGCCATCGTGAAATATACATCACAGCGTTAACCCCGCTGCCGAGGTTATTAGTCACTGTCACTCGGCGCAAAGACCGATAGCTTGTCTCCAGATTCCGTTTGAACAAATAGGCTACTATAACATGACATTGGCCAGTACCTTGGCCTTAGGCCTAAGCCAGATAAATTAGACATTGTCAACTGTCATGTAAGAGTGATGTTTTCAACAATTTTTCTCTTGTTTTTAGTAGATCGTACTTAAGTAACGGTCATGCTTTTGGTACGGTTGTCGTCAGTCCGTCTGTTCGTCGTCGTCTGTCACGGATATATTGTGGCTAAACGGTGCGAAAGGTTGCTATTAATCACTAATAGGAAGTCGCATATTGGCTTTCAAATGACATGTAAATCATTGACCTTGGATGACCTTGAAAGATCATAACGCACTATGGTAAACCATCGTGCGGTATTTTGGCTAAACGGTAAGTACTGTTGTAAAGAATCGAAAATGGTACCATCAGATAGGGCGCTGGCGACTTCCTATGACTGTCAGTAGTAACCATGTCTCCTTGTGCAGAGGTTTGGCCGTAATTTTATGGAAAATTTCAAGCTATAAAGGCCGTATTTCCAGTGGCGGTTCTAGCCCGCAACATCTGGAGACACGGCCCATGGCGAGCGCGGTAGTGCAAGCCTATAACGGGGGTCTAGAGGCAGAGCCCCCAGCGGTGTTCAGGGGCTCTAGCCCCTCGTCAGGGGAGACAGGGGGCGAAGCCCCCTAAAGCTGAAGGACTTTTGGTTTTTGGACGTTCAATGAAAGCCCCAAATTTGCCCATTTTTTACAATTTAGAAACGCAAAGAAATTAGATATTTGTCTTATCGTTGCAAAAATCATGTGTGGCCACGAAACTGGGGGGGGGACTGGAGCAAAACTGGGAGGCCTGTACCCCTGGCCCGGGCCTAAAACCGTTACTGCGTATCTCGGAAACGGTGAGAGATAGGGTCTACTAATAATCATTAATAAGAGGTGGCATACGCGTTTCAGATTACATGAAATCATTGACCTTGGATGATCTTAAAGGTTGGTACGCGGTATTGTGGCTAAACGGTGCGAGATAGAGAGGTTGCTATTGCTCATTAATAAGAAACCGCATACGCCCTTTTAGATGAGATGAAAATCATCGATCTTGGATGGTCTTGAAGGTCACTGACAACCAGTAGGCTTACGATCGGCTATCCCAGCGACAGCTGAGCTTCTTGTTTTAAAACAGTCTTTGATCCAACGTTTGGTTTAATTGCACTATGAAGTGCCATCATGCAGCGTGCTGAATGAAACATCTCTGTCGCGTATTACGTTGTTACAGCCAATTAGTTGAAGAAAAACAAGAAAATTACTAGAAGTAAAACTTATGATGTACGCCTGCACAGTTGCAGCATGCAGCCATCACACCATATCGTATCCTGGCGTTGATTGCGGCGTTCGATATAGCAGCATCACCAAAACGTACATAAGAATGTAGTCACTATAGAAAATCGCTTTCTTCCGCGACCGCTGGCCTTTGAATACAGGCGGTACCGTCGGCCTTTCCTAGCAACACGTGGGCTTTCTTGCACAGGTTTAGTCTGCTGAAGTATAGGCTTTGCATGAGCCTGTACGTAATAGTTTTCTTGCATAGATCTAACGAGCTCGTTTTTTGTTTTAGATACCGCACTGTTGGAGAGGTTAAGCGAGCACGCAGTGCCAGCTTATACCACTATAGACACTGTGGTACCGAAGTTACACCACACTCATATTACCTAAACTTTGCTTTATGACGCAAGATTGTGAAAACGGTTGCAGTGCAAGCTGATAGCCCGTTTACACGAGGAAGCATAAATGAAGCAAACATAATAATCTTCTTAATCCACACCAGTCTGCCTACTCTAAACATCATTCCACCGAAACTGCTCTTCTGTACACTCACGATCATCTCATCAACGTCATTGGTTCACAACAAGTATCATGTCTCTGTCTTCTTGACCTGTCTGCTGCCTTTGACACCATAGATCACAACATTCTACTCTGTCGTCTATCATCCTGGTTTGGCATTCATGGCACCGTCTTAAACTGGTTCAAATCATACTTGTCATCCCGCTCTTTCCGTGTCCGCTGCTCTGGTAGTCCGTCTTCCCCACATGATTCTCTCTTTGGTGTACCTCAAGGCTCTGTTCTTAGTCCTTTACTATTCATCCTGTATACTACCCCTCTCAGCACTCTTATTTTATCTCATTCCTTAGATCACCACCTCTATGCAGACGACACTCAGATCTTCCTCTCTTTCCGCCCACCTGATTTCCATTCTAATCTAACTCACCTTCAG
>Ga0056128_1000675_pt1 | contig 32856 bp, 17 predicted proteins | sample WorMetLIZISLAND2_FD_71113 | JGI IMG/M metagenome (GOLD analysis project Ga0056128, IMG submission 71113) | Marine gutless worms symbiont microbial communities from Max Planck institute for Marine Microbiology, Germany - Olavius geniculatus... ...
CAAAAGCGTTGGTCACAGCGACGTTGTATTTGTTGGCCAGATCGTCATCCCTGGTCAGTGCTTCAACATCCAACCTTTTCCGCGCTTGTGGTTTAATGACTCTCATTGGGTGTAGTGAGCACGTTTTGGCGATAACCAGCCTATGATCAGTGTTGGCTGGAGCCTCGGCTCCCCTATGCACACGAAGTGATTTGAACATGGTGCGGTTGCTCTGGCTTAATTGATAAGACGTAGGGCATTGGATGATAGGGCTGGCCAGTGGCCTACTTATATAGCTGATGTATCTGAATACATGTATCTGTAAGTTTTGTAATGTTAGACTTGTTAGCACTGTCTGTATGTGACTTTTTCATATCTGATCCATTGTGTCTGTCGTGCTTTGCACTATGCAGGTGAAGAACAAGATGCCTGCTCCAGTGCAGATCACTGCAGAGCAGTTGCTTCGTGAAGCAAAGGAACGTGAATTGGAGCTTGTGCAGCCGGTACATTAACGTACATTTATTATATTTGTAGCAGTGTTTTGGAAGTGTTATTTTAGCTTTGTTGCAACTTGTTTGTTTGTTTGTGTTGTAGCATTTGCATATTGTTATTGATAATGATTGATTACTAGAATTACACTTTATTATGTAAGTCGGATAAAAATTGTGTCTGTACTAGATAAAAGTGGTTCAGTTTTATATATCCATGTATGTGTATATACATAAGTTACATAAGCTTACTTTTTAAGTTATCAGCATGGTTTGTGTATTTCAGCCTCCAAAGCAGAAGATCTCAGACGAAGCTGAGTTGAAACATTACCGGATGAGAAAAAGGAAGGTAATGTTGAACGCAGTTTTTTTATTCAAAGTAAATAATTTAAAATGTTTGTAATCATAGCTTCTATGTTGTAAAACAGTGCATGAAGAAATGTGTATAGTCTGTAAGCTTTAAATATTTTAGTAGTCTTTTTTTAAACATGTGCTCTGACATCTCTGTGTGTATATACCTGGTAACTTGTTTGCAAAATATATGTTGAAGTGAGTTTGAGCATATATGTTTGATGATATTTGTTGAATATTAGTATAACTAACGCTTAAAGTCGTATTTTCAGGGATTTGAAGACAACATTCGGAAGAATCGAACTGTGATGACAAACTGGTTGAAGTATGCGGCGTGGGAAGAGTCACAACTAGAGTTGCAGAGGTACGCGTGAAAACACAACTGCTTGTTATGTGTCACTTAATCTCGCTTTTTCTAATCTGCTGAAAGAAGCTGCCTTGATGTGGTCACTTGAACTTTTTCGTGTTTGCTGATTTATTATATGTTGATTTGTCTGTCCATTATGGGCTTCTGTTTTGTAAACTAATAGGCGTAGAAGAACCAGAATTGTTAAGGATGTTCTTTAGAGCATGATTTGCTGGTATCTGATTTTGCAATTCAAAAGATAGACAGATGACTACATCATGAATTGGCACCATGAGCCGACGTGGTTTTTAGCCAGCCATACTTAAGTAACGGTCGAGCTATTGTCATGGTTGTCGTCCGTCCGTCTATCCTTCCATCCGTCTGTTCATCTGTCTGTAACGGATGTACCCTAGCTAACTGGTAGGGCATAGGGGAAAACTTTTAACACTAATCATTAGCCATGGGTCTTGAACTCGGGCATGTAAAATTTCAGCCATCTTTCCAAGGGGAACATTTTCAAATTGGGAATCGAATGAGGGGGGGGGGTTGAAAAAATGTGTGTTTTCCAACAGAAAACTGGCTATATCTCGGAAACGGTGATGGTGAGAGATATGGCTTAGGTTACTATCAATCAAATGCTCTGTCAGATTAGATGGAAATCATTGACCTTGGATGACCTTGAAGGCTGTTACGCGCTACTGTGGCTAAACGGTGTGAGATAGGGCATTGGTTGCTATTGATCACCAATAGGAAGTCGCATATTGGCTTTCAAATGACATGAAAATCGTTCACCTTGAATGACCTTGAAAGTCAGTATTGCAACAAGAACTGTATAAGCTGCAGTGTGTCTTCTCAAGCAAGGCATTTTTATTGTGAGAAATATTTGCAAAACCTGCATCTGATATTCTTCTTGTTTATTTACCCTGTAGCTATATATATCGCCTTGCAAAATGACCACGGGCGATGTCTGTTATACTAGCGTTTATTGTAGCTTTTAAGACAGCATTCCATTAGCATAGCATGCATGGAACTGTGTCACCTCTGACAAATCGCTTTCTCTCCGTGACTGGAAGTCGGATGCTGGGCTTCGTACGTCACTAGCCAGTACAGTCGGCTTTTCCTAGTGATAGCTGGGCTTCTTGTTTAGGTTCTCTTACTGCATACTTGATTATTTGTAGTGAGTGTATTTATAAATTGTTATTTGTTGTTAGAGCAAGATCAGTGTATGAACGTTCATTGGACATTGACCATCGCAATATTGCTGTGTGGTTGAAGTATGCGGAAATGGAGATGAGGTAAGCAGCATGCAGGCATTGTTTTTCTGCATTTCATTTAGTTTATTGCAGTTTTGTCTTATTTCCTGCTCTATCTACCGTATCTGAAGTGCACCATTCAGTAATTTTGTTGACATTTTTTTTGATGCAAGTAGTCAAAAGTGTTCTTAGTCGATACTAGATTGACTTTGCTTTTAAGCAACATCTTAGGACTTTTCTTGACTTTTGTCGGTAGTGAAAAAATGAACTTTTGTTAGGTCACAGAATGACCAACAGTCGAGCTTTTTAGACTGATTGCTTGACAGTCTAGAACTCGTTATCTGATGAGCTCAAGAGATCTAATGTGCCACTTTGACGATTACAGACAATTTCTTACAACAGTTCTATTTAGCCTCTATTAAAGTGACCGCAGTACATTAAAGTTTTTTTAAAGAGTATGCACTATGCAAATTTGCATGTTGCTTACTTGCCGGTAGTTATTTATTTATTTCCAGTATACAGCAGGTGTCTGTTTGTATGCGGTTGTGTGTCTGTTGTTGTGCAGACATCGTCAGGTGAACCATGCGCGTAATGTCTGGGATCGCGCCGTGATCATACTGCCACGTGCCAATCAGTTCTGGTACAAGTACACATACATGGAAGAGATGCTTGGCAATGTTGCAGGTCTCTCTGTCTGTCACTTCATCAACCAATAATCTGATGCGTTGATGTTGCAACTTAAGCGGATGTCGAACGATTGACAAAGTCGGCTGACTTTTGTGGGCGTGGTTTAGTTGCCCGACAAAATCGGTGAACTATGACACACGGCCGATATTTTCGTCTGCTACTTTGTACGATATCAGCTAGCACAACAGCAGAATGCAGATCGCAAAATAATACTTGCATCACTTTTTTCTGCATCTTTTGTTGGTAATGAACGAAAATAAATAACAAACACAGTAAATAACTAAAGTAAATATTCATCTTCCATTGTAAACAATTCATTTTTGCAGTTCCAATCTTTGATATTCCATTCTGATTTATCTCATATAATGCATTGTATTGTTTGCTATGTGGCACCAGTGATCTCAGCATTTGTGCTCTCTCCGTGTTTCTAAGTTGGTGATATTGTTATCTTTGTGATATCTTATTATTAAACTGTATGTTCAGGAGAGGAGTAATGCCATGTTATGAAAAACACTGTGCAGGTGCAAGGCAGGTGTTTGAACGGTGGATGGAGTGGGAGCCAGAGGAGCAGGCGTGGCATTCATACATCAACTTTGAGCTACGCTACAAGGAACTGGATCGGGCGCGCGTTATCTATGAACGATATATCCTTTGTGTGAGCAAGTGGAATTACTGTGGAATATAGTTAATAATTAGTCGGAGGCAGTTCCATGCCAGACTGCGATGTGAACATCTCCTAAAGGCAGGAAAAGGTGAAATACTGTGCTTTCGTGACTTGGCCTCACTGTTTGAAATTTTTCATGCCCATGGTTGTTTGAATCAGAGACTGCTACCAGACTGATGTCGTGTTTATGATGTGACACTGGCAACAGTGTTATTTAGATAAGACAGTGCCCATGAAGTGTTAATCATGTGCATCAGTGGACACAATTTATAGGCCATGTGGTATTGCACTGTGTTATTCACGTGGTTGGCAGCTAGTTATTAGTGATATTTTCCAGCTGTCACATTGTGTTTGTATCTTCTAATGTACCATCTGAAAATCAGATGTAACATTGTATCGGGCCACACTCTCAAAACTTCTTATGTTTAGGAAAAACTTAAAGGAAGTGTTACTGATTGTGATTGTGTGTAAATTTCCTTGACAACGCTGCACTTGTGATTGTGCATCCCGAGGTGAAGAACTGGCTGAAGTACGCTCGCTTTGAAGAGAAGAATCAGTTCGTCAGCAGCGCAAGACAAATCTATGAGCGTGCCATCGAGTATTTTGGTGATGAGAACATAGATGAGGGTTTGCTGATTGCCTTTGCAAAGTTTGAAGAAGGACAACGTGAGGTTGGCATCATGCTGTCTTGTATTGTTATTTTAAATATTCTTTAACTATTGTAATTTCTTGTGGCCTGAACCCCCTCTTTTCTTCGGATAAACTAGAGCTGAAATCTGATCGCCAACTGAAGTTATTTTTCACCTGTTGCATTATTTACTTTTTTCAAAACATTGTCTGCAGTGTTCTTGTCAATTTAAGCTAATACATATTTTTACATTATTTTATGCATTTGTTTACTGCACAGGTGTCATTTGTATGATTGCTCTATAACTGTTTATAGCCATTCAGCATTGAAGTAGTTAAGAAATAAGCTATTGAGTGTATGAAGATTGTCTACATAATGTGCATAATACATAATATTTAGATAGTTGCAGAATTTCTGTAGCTAATTTCTGTCAACTTTTACTATGTTTAAGTAGCATAAAGCATTGTGACAGCTATGCTTCTTGTTGAATTAGCTGTACAGATGTTACTGGTTCTTTCACATTGACAGCATGAGAGAGCAAGAGTGATTTACAAGTATGCGTTGGATCGTCTGCCAAAGGACAAGTGTGAGGAGGTGTATAAACAGTACACGATTCACGAGAAGAAGTTTGGAGACCGCACTGCCATCGAAGACGTGATTGTATCAAAGAGAAAGTTCAAATACGAAGAGGTAATGTGGCCTAGCTGTCTTTACTGATTTTGTTTATTATATTATCTACTCTGTGCATTATCTGTTGTACAAAATATATTTAATCAGTATTTGATTCTTTCTTTAGTCCTTAGTTTGAGAAGATGTTTTTATGTTTTGTATTTCTGTTACTTCTATGCATCCACCAAAAGTGATCAAAGATTTTCAACCTCGACTGAGAATAGTGAGCCAAAACAACAAGTCTAATAGTTGCTTTTTCGGTCTCACCTTGCTGCTTAGAAAATGACATACGAGACTTATCGGTGCAACAGTGCGTCAACAATTACTGGATCTGTGGCCATCCAGTTGGCAGCATTTGGCAGGAACGAGAGCATCGTTGTTAGTCTTGGGAGTCTGGGGGAGCCAAAGCATCAACCAGGCGGTTTCTGGTGCATTTTACACTGACAGTGTTGTATTTGGCGAGCACAGTTGCGAAGTGCTTAAATGAGGAAAGCAGCTTCCAGCATAATGATCTAGAATTCACAAAAGACATTGGATCACCACCAGAAACTAATTACTTTTTTGGGGTCATGCCCAACCGTTCCTTAAAATTTTATCGAAATTTGTTCGCCACTTTTTACGTTATCCAGCTGACAGAGAGCCAGACAAACAAACAGCCGAGTTCTGTCACATAACCTTTCTCGTACTTTGCTAGAGGCAGCAATGATCATTTGATCATGATGTTTTTACAGGAAGTGAAGCAGAATCCATTCACTTACGACTCGTGGTTTGACTACCTGCGCCTGGTGGAAAGTGACGGTGGAGCTGACGACATTCGAGAAATCTACGAGCGTGCCATCGCAAACGTTCCGCCATCGCAGGTCAGATATTTTGTCAGTTTTTTTTTTGTAGAAATTTTGTGTCAAATGTTGGTTGTTTGCTGTTCACATGTTTGCTTTTGGCTAATGTACAGGCACATCACTCGTTAAAAACAGGGCTGAAAAATTGGTTTGAAAGATCTACAGGGTGTGCCAAAAAATGGCCAACTTGTTTTTTTGTCAGAACTTTGTCAAATCTCTACAAAGTTAGATAATTTTTAGCACACATATAGCCAGGACGATAGAAATATGTGAGGTACACTTACTGTCCACCTCACCCAATTTGTCAACACACTACCGTGTAAAAAGCAGATGCTCCAAGTTGTTACATTACATGGTGATTATCAGTATCATATTGTTCACTTTTTCATTATCAATTCGACGGAAGGCACCACATGATTCAATAATTTTGTGGTATTAAATATTTTATGCTGAAAATAGCAAACAATAAAATATCTAACTAATGAACTCAGAACACATTTAATCCATGAATGAGTGTAGTGCAGTTTGATCAGTTGATCGTTAATGCCGCTGTCAGCCGTTGCGTCATGTTTAAATCATTGTGTACACCTTAAACATAAATTTTGACAATTTGGAAGCAAGTTGTTACACAAACTTATAATTTTGCAAAATAAATCACATTTTATTGTGTGCTTAATTAAGTCATTAGAACTTTTACGGTGACAAGAACTAAGCATTATGCAACAATTTAGAGCATCTGCCTTTGACACAGTAGTGCATCAAATAAATTGGGTGAAGTGGAAAATGAGTATACCTTACTTATTTCTATCACTTGGCTATCTATGTGCCAAAAATTATCAAATTTGGTGGAGGTTTGATGAAGTTCTGACAAAAACAACTTGGGTCATTTTGGCACACCCTATAGTTTTTTTCGAAAAAACTATCAATCCTTATTTTACGTTTTTTTGGGGTTTTTATTTGTTGAGCAATTTACAGTGTCGTTGTTACAGTGCCGTGTCATTGCTGACGACATCAGAAGCCATGCTGTCAAATTCATTTTCTTTTTTAAATGTTATTTTTGAGTTCTGACGTCACATTATTCACTCAACAGAAATGAGGTGACATGGAGAATGGTGTTTAAGATGTTTTTATGGGTCTTAAATGGGTCAAAATTTGTGTCCCATTTTTTAGACTGTAACTTTAAAACCTTAAACTTTTCCCAAAAACTAGGTTTTTCAGCTGTGCTTAAAAGTGGTTAGCAGAATGTAATGCATATATGTGTTGCTGCTGAAGGAGAAGCGTCATTGGCGGCGCTACGTCTATTTGTGGATAAACTACGCCCTCTACGAGGAACTGGAGGCTCAGGATATAGATCGTACTCACCAGGTCTATCAGGCCTGCCTCGAAGTCATTCCACACAAACGGTTCACGTTCGCCAAGATCTGGCTGCTCTTCGCACATTTTGAAGTGCGCCAGAAGAATCTGTCAGCTGCCAGGAAGATTCTGGTTCGTGTCTTATGTGTATTGTGTAATAATCGCAATGTATTTTGTCTTAGCGTAACATATTTGTTTGACTCAGGTCACAAGTGTTCATAGATAACACAAAGCGAAGGAAGCTAAGAGCCTAAGACTACTGTACATGTAATAAATGAAAACAGAAAAAAGAAAAATCTAATTAATTCACACTGGCAAATGTGCACTACAACAATCATGACATTATTATGTGAGCAACCAGCGAATTACTGTTTAGTCTGATGAGGCAATGTGCTGTTTTGTCATCCAGTGTTACAGTGGTACTGATAGTAAACTCAATAGATTCATTTTGATATTTTAGCAAATGTCATATTGCTTTTTCTTAATTTGGATTGATCTTCAGACATCTGTTCATGTGATAATTAGTTAATTACTCTAATTAGTCTTAGTCTGAACTTATCCAGTTTGAGCTGGTTGTTGATCATCTTATCTGCTGTTTTAGTGGTGTTTATTATTTCTGATTGTGTTGTTTGTGTCACATAAGATTATTGCGTTGTTGTCTTCTAGGGTACAGCAATCGGCAAATGTCCAAAAGACAAGCTGTTTCGTGGTTACATTGAGCTGGAGCTGCAGCTGCGGGAGTTCGATCGATGTCGGAAACTCTATGAGAAGTTCTTGGAATTCTCTCCCGAGAACTGTACCACTTGGATGAAGGTGCTGATTTATAATTTATTCATTGTTGTAATTTTCTTATAATAATAGTAGTAGTATTGGTACTGTAGTCATAGCGAGAGTTCTCCCAGTTTACTTTTGTACGAAGTTGATTGTCTTGCGCCTTGAACCACAGATCTATGTATTTTGGCAGTTATGGTGTGTCCGTCACCACTTATTGTTACTGATACTCATTTAATTATCCCATGGATGGTAGAAAGCTGAGTCAGCCTGCCTGATTATGTACAAAGATTGTTTTTTTGCCATCAAAATCTGCCACTAACTTCATTGATCAAGCATGGCATGTTATTGCTCTCACCACCAACTGCAAATGTCTTCCTGTTGGTATTATTATTTGTCGTCTTCATAATTTTCTGATCATAAAAGCATTTAGTCGTTTTTCATTGTTTATTTTTCTTATCTAACCTTGTGTAGCATGTGTATGTTTTCAGTTTGCGGAGATGGAGGCAATCCTTGGTGACACTGAGCGTGCTCGGGCCATCATGGAGCTGGCCATCAGTCAGCCGAGACTGGAAATGCCGGAAGTGTTGTGGAAGGCTTACGTCGACTTTGAAATAGAACAGGAAGAGTTCACCAGGACAAGGCATCTTTACCAGCGTCTGCTGCAAAGAACTAAACACGTCAAGGTAGCATTCAAATTTATATATTTGCTGTTGGTATAATGGTTCGATTAATAGTTTTTTTAGTATTTGTGCCTAAATTGCAAGTAAATTAAGTTCATTGGTATTTGGTAGTGAGTCACATGTTAAACTAAGTGCATCGGAATTGGCATATATTTAAATGTTACAGTAAACTGGCCCATTTGCTCAGTAGCAGTGGTATGTGCCGCTAAGTGTTATCCAGTAGCAATTTTTTGCACTTTTTATATTATAAGATTCATCACATTTATATTTCTGCACTACGTGGTGTGTCTGATATGAAATGTTGGTAGAATATTACTGTTACGGTCGTCATCAATGTGTGTGGCTTACTGTTTAGATGTGTTGTCTAATTTCTACAATTTTATTATATCGTTGTTTCTCACTCATGCTCAGATTATGAGTGCTGAATTTTGCAAACAACGAAAACATTGATTCAGACTTGGACTCAGAATCTTTAAACTTTTGACTTGAACTGGCAAGACTTTGACCTAAACTAAGTGGACTTGAATTCACGACTGGTACAGTGATGATCGGTGTGCAGGTGTGGCTGAGCTATGCACAGTTTGAGTTGTCAGTCAGTGATGAGGCCAGCATGCAGAGAGCACGCAGTGTGTACAAGCAGGCAAACACTGCCCTCAAAGACTGCGAGGAGAAGGAGGAAAGACTCATGCTTCTTGAGGCCTGGAAAGAATTTGAGGTTCGTATGACACAGGGTGTGTGTCAGTAAAAGCAGTCCCCTGGAAAATCTCTGCACATCAGCAGTAGCAGCACAAAGACCGAGCCAAACTTTCCCATTGTATATCTGGTTCTTTAGGCAAAATATCCTGCAAATTTTATTACAGCACCTGCCGTGGTTCAGCATATATTGCAGTTTAAACTTTTTCAAGTAAACATGCAGTTGTGCCTTATGCATTTACGGGAAATGAATCAAACTTTGTAGAACTTCTTGTCAACAGCTCAAACATTGTTGCAATGCACATTGTTTCAGCACTGGGTTGAAATGTTTTTCCAGTTCTGTTTCTTGTTTGCGGTGTTTAGTATGAACATGGAAATGATCAGTCGCTGGCAGCTGTAGTTAAGATGATGCCAAACAAAGTCAAACGACGTCGCAAGATTCAGACAGAGTCTGGGGTAAGTGGATAATTACCTTTACGAATTATGTGAATTGATTCAGATCTTGATGTATTGCAGGCAGTATTTCATGATGATCATGATGACGTTGGAGGTGGTGGCAATAGTTGCAACAGTAATAGTTATTACAATAATTTGTTGATATTGTTTGAGTTTATTGATTTTTTTGGTTTTTTAATTTAAAACCTTTTTTTGGTTGTCTTATTCGCAGTCACCGTTTATCAGCAGTAGTGCAACTAACTGGAGTGTAGCATGTGATTTACTTGTTATGATGTTGTGGCACAGACTGCCACAATGGCATGCAGTCGTACACTGTAGTGTACATGTGGGTATGCTGTTCTTTGTTCTAGCAAGTAAGCTGTTAAAAAGTGTTAATCATAGTAATTTCTGCAGTGCTCATACCTTGTATGGTGGAGAGTGATATATTCTTGTCATCTTCATTGTTGTAACAGTAAGATATCACTTGTATATGGCCAGTGCCCTTCTAGGCCAGCGTACAACATGAGTTTAAAGCATACTAAAACTAACAACTAAAGCCTAACAGTGAAATGATACAACAAGAAGCAGATTGTCTTACACGGTGAGGTTTGACAGATGTCAAATGGTCGTAGATGTTTTTTTGTTATACATGCAAATATAACAGGGCAACGTTTGCATATTACTTTTCGTGGAATCTTAGGGCTACAGAGCATTATCTGGGTTCACATAAATACGTATCTGATGTCGCCGCTTTATACACAAGTGAACATGCTCTGCATATTATACTGCGCTGTGAAGCCAACCAACAACGTCATCGGCGAACGTCAGCTTTAACAGTCAACGGATTTACAATCTGATGTTTGAACAGTTTGCACAAGTACTGACATTACCGGACCTGTCGCAGTTTCGTTTTTAGCGGACACTATGAACTTGCAGTATTCATGCTCGACCGCCAAGCGCACTAGAGATTTCTTCGAAATGATAGTGCACTATATAAATGTTTTCTTATTATTATTATTATTAATAATGCATCCCACTTTAAGCAGCACATATGTGACAGATCATTTGTATAGTGTGTTGTCAAGGTGTAGTTTTATCATTGCAGTGCTTTGTTACTGTGACAGACGGACGCTGGATGGGAGGAGTATTATGACTACATCTTCCCTGACGATGAATCCGCTCAGCCGAATCTGAAGCTGCTAGCAATGGCCAAGATGTGGAAAAAACAGACCGAGGAAACAGCCGCTGCCGGCGTGGAAGATGACGACGACGATGATGATGATGCAGACGATGGTTTGCGTTGCTGCTTTATATCAGGGTTTAGACACACACCTCTAAAATCAGATGGTTTTATTCAGTAAACCTCTCTCCCAAAAACCCATCCTAAGCTTAATTCAATTTTAATTCTCTGTTCTACTAATAATGGAGGTTTTTAATTTTTTTAAACCTGATTTTGTAAATTTTTTGATATTTACATTATGTGGACATTTTCATAGCAGTGCTATTTGTAATAATTTCTAACTCATGAAAACCTCAAAACCCATCAAGTTGGGTTTTTAAAAAAAAGGTTGACCCGAAAGAAGTTTTCAAAAACATTAAAACCTGTTTTTTTCAATCCTGTTTTATAACGGTTGTTACAACTACAATTTAAAAATGTGAGCAATCTTCTTGAGCCATAAAACCCATCGCTGCCGCTGATCTCCATTTCCTTAGCCTTCAGTCAGACACCAGCTTACACTGCCAGACCACCGATATGGAGCTTGTACACCGTGTGCTGTCCATTGTTTGCACCGCATTTTTTGTTATTTATTGTGCCTACCCATCCACGTACTAACTGGGCCGATCGTCTAATAACTTCATCGATCTAGACTACACTAAGAGCTGATTTTTATGATGTTTAACCAGAGACAGAGCTTGACCATCAGAGCCGGTGAATTTTTTGTGGTTGCACATGTTCGTGCCTGTTAAATTACATGCACACTGATTTGTTGATAATAGAAAAACTACCTGTACTTATTAGTGCCGAAAAGTTATAGCTAAACTTAGTTGATCTGTGTTGCATTGTGTTTGTGTTAGACGAAGAAGAAGAAGAAGAGAATCTTCTGACTGAAGCAGATCTGCATCCCCCGGAAGACTCACGGCAGACTGGTAACAGTGACGATGACAATGCTGATGCTGATGCAGGTGACAGTGCAGCTGCACGGCTGAAGCAACGGTCCACTGATAAAGACGATGTGGAGCAAAATGATCGGACAGACGAGGACCGAGATCTTGACCGAGATGATAGCATTAGCAGCACAAGCAGCAGCAGCGAGTCTTCTGACAGTGACTCGCCGCCGGTGAAGAAAAAAAGCCGAAAGAGCCGAAAGTAGAGTCACGTGAAGTAATTGTGTGTGATAATGCATGTGAGATGATTTTATGCACCCAGCTTCATTGTTGTTTAATGATGGCTAGCAGCGAGCAGAATTATGTGATGATGATGATGATGATTGATGAGGTGATAAAAAAATGATGCTTAATAATTCATAGCATGCCTGCACGATACAAGATCCCGTCTCCCACTGATTATAAAATTTCGGAAATTTGAAGCTTATTCTCAAATGTCCTGAAGAAAGCAGATTTGTTGATAAAATTTTGCCTAATCTAATAACGTCATGTCTCACAAAGACAGATGACGTTCTGCTGTCCCAGCAGATTTGTGATATGTCAGCCTTGTGTAGACCTCATAATAATTGTGTAGTTTTTAAACATTTTATTTTGTACACTTTTGTACTTAGTGGGTCAACTGACTTGAAAATGCCATGATGAATGCCCTGGATTTTAAAGGTGTTTTGGTAACCCGAATAAAATTTTAGAGTGGTGAGAGCATGTACAGGGTGCGGCAAAAAAGTAGCCCCCCAAAGTTTTTTGCGGTTTTCTGAGCAACCATTTAGAATTTTAATTTGAAATTTTACAGTGTTATTCAACGAAACCTTTTACATTTAACTGCCAAGTAAAATGTGATTTTGTTAAAAAATGACAAAGTTATAGATTTTTTAACTTGACCGCATACCGATTTTTCAGCATTAGAATGTTGAAGCTACAACAACAATTCAATAACATCGTTGAAACAACACAGTTAACTAATAATCATATAGAATTTTATTGTCACAGTGAATGTTCGAAATGTTCACTGCCAGATCCAAGCTCCAAAATAAGCTTTCAGTTGCTTAATTTGTGAAGTCTCACGACCTTGTTGATCGGTCCTTGTGGTAGTTTGCCCCAGATAACCTGAAGCGCTTCCTTGACTTTAGCGATTGTTTTTGGCTTTGTTTTAAGCTTCCAGTAGGCCTCCAACATTGCACACAACACGTGATAGTCCATTGGGTTTATATTTGGCGAATTTTGAAACCACTGGTTCTTTGTGATGAAATCTGGACAGTTGGCCTACAGCCAGTTCTGCGCGCTGTGTGCTGCTGCACCGTCCTGCTGGAAGATGAACTCGGTGTTCAGCCAGCGATTGCTTTAAAAGAATGATAATTTAGTGATAATTTGTAAATGAAATAAATTACTGTTTATCAAAAGTCAATGTGATGTAATCGGCAGTAATGTGGTAACCAGTTTTTAAAAATTAAATAGCATTTTCAGCTTGAACATTTTTTAATGCTGAAAAATCGGTAGGCGGTTATGTTAAAAAGTCTGTAACTTGGTTGTTTTTCATCAGAATCACATTTTGCTTGGCAGTTAAGTGCAAAAGGTTTCACTAAATAAATCTGTAAAATTTCATATTAAAATTCCAAATGGTTGCTAAGAAAACAGCAAAAAACTTCAGAGGGCTCATCTCTTTTTCCCCCTTTAGTCCTTCTTTTCTCTTTTTCTCCCCTTCTACGCCTTCCTCTGTTTTACTCTTTTCCCTTTCCCTCCCTTTAGAAGTAGGGCCTTGAAATCCAGCTAGGGGATCTGGGAGAGCGCTGTGAGCTTCCCCAATGGGGTCTGGGGCAAAACTCCAGCTAAAATCGAATCTGGTGCATTTTAGATGTAAAAGATGATATCTGGTGGCAACAATTTAAATTATTTTCTCGAATAAACTTAACAAATTGGCAAATTTAGTGCAGTTTAAACGTATGCTTATCTTTTGTCTGGAGGATTGGAGGCCTGCCACCCCTCCTTGTCTACGCCACTGAGCGATTATATTCAGTATTCAGACAGTGTCACATGCTTGGTTTCTCTGTGCATCTGAGCTTAATTGCCAGGTGGCACGTGGTTATAATAGAACAAGTGAACAACCAAGTAACAGACTTCATTCCACACTCAGGCTCGTACTGCCTACAGTAGATCTCTAGCGCTATGTCTGCAGTGGTATAACACGGGTTGTTAATTCAACGAGTGCATTCAAGCGTGACCAAACGAACGATGTGTACAACAACAGAACATTATCCTACTCCAGACCGTGCTTTAACACACAAATTCGGCCACACAGTGTGTAGGAGCCTACGATCGACGACGCAACGGACAAACGGCTAAATATTGTAATCTCTAAATGTTAATTACATCACTTGACCAACGGCATTTTCTACAAAGCCACGACGTTACGGTTTTCATGTGCAATAAAACGCAATACAGCAAATGGTTGTATTGCAATTATGTGAACCACTGCAGTACAACTTTCTGCAACTGTGTACAAACTTGTGTGCTAGGGGTTCAAGTAATTGTCACACAACAAAATACAGTTTTATTGCAATTGTGTTGCAGAACTTGATTGCACATGCGCACACCCCATAAAACGAAATACACACAACGCGACTGCCATAATTACCAAACTTGTAACAGTATAAAACAAGACTTCGACAGCAACAAAAATAGGTATTAATATGCCTAATACATGCTTGCTTCTGCACGGTAGCATTGTGACTGACGATATGTTCTCAGGATGTTGGCCTGCTGCATTCTAGGCCGTGGTTACCTGTAGTTAAAATGTGAAACATTTGCAGAAATGTTTTACTCTTTAGGACATTTTACAACTTCTTATTTGCATTTACATCTGTGTAACCACGGCCTCAGTCGGGCTGACTGGCCACTATACAGTGACGATAATTATTTAGCACACAACTACGGTATAGCGAGTTCACGGTACAGGAACTATGACAAGTAACAACAGGCTATAGATACCTATAAGCCTATATACGTACGCTGCTAATCTTGTCTAATCTAGAAAATATAATTTGCTTTGTTTACACGTACACAAAAACTAACACTTTAAACTAAATTGTTGCTGACGTTAAATACATTCAACACGACTAAAATGGCTTTTAATTACAATTGGGCAGTTTTCTAAATCCTCTAGAACTTAACGCCCCAAACTTTCGTATAACAATTTCTGATTCCTCTGCTGATAGCTCCGCAGTGGGGATTCAGCGGGACGGAGGAGGGCCGCTCTTCATTGACTGGAGTCATCTTATAACCAAGTGAATTTTTTTGCACAAAAATGCATTATTTCTGCATAAAATAATTTAAAAGTTTTTCTCGGGAGGAAGCTAGACCTCACCCTTTCGCCCCTTTATCCCAAAATTCTGGACCCGCCACTGAACTTCTTACCCCCAACAGGTCACCAGGAGTGTTGAATGCTAGTCTTTCTGCAGTACTTTCGTGAAAGTGCGGGTGAATTTTCCACTTCGTTGTGTATTTTTGTAAGTCAGTCGCCAGCTTGTGTCCGTGGGCTCTGATGTAGGCATGTATCTAATGGTACATCAGCCCGTCTTGTCTCCCCTCTGTCAGAGATTCGGGACTTACCCAGTACCCAGGCCAACCCACCCGTCCTGAGCTCGAACGCTCAGCTGTGAGATCCTAGGAAGCAGCGTACTGGTTGCTGACGCCCATGGTCGGCATGTGTCTGCGACTGTTCGCATGACTTGCTGCTCGCTAGGCGGACCTACAGAATCACTTCAATGCCGCCGTTCGCACGCGACTCCGCAATCACCGACTCCTTGTGAGTGTCTCGCCATGGCTTGATCAATTTCGCGAACCGCTAGAACACAAACAATCGCTGTCTTATGAACAGTTTTATGTCAAATAGACGCTATTTAATTACAAGTAGGCGGCTGCCAGCATTCATGTCACTGTAGGTAGTAGTGCCATTGCACGCTTGTGTGTTTTGTCACTTGTCAATTAAAAGAAACTTGCATGCGTAATTACTTACTTTCTTACCAAAAGTTGCGAATAACGTCGAACGTATTTAACGCATGCCCCCGCCATTTTCGTTGCAGAGATTGAAACAGACGGAAATGTGAGAGAAGAAACGCAAAACCTGGAAACTGTTAAAATAATCGAACATAATAGAACCGAAGCTACAGCTAGAACAGACCTCTCTGAGACTGCCGGATGTGAGAAGAATGGCACCCAGTGCGAGAACCGGCATGCAGAGAATGGAAGACAGAGCCATCATCCAGCCGAGTAGATTCGCCCACCACGGATAGACATACGTGTCGTACTGCAGCGGCTCATACCAGACAAACCCAAACACGATGATGCACTGTACACGCAGACGCCGCAGCACAACACACGGCTGCAGTGCTTAGTTTGTACGAAAAAGTGTCATTCAAGGTGCAAAGATCGAGACGTCGAACACGTCGAGGGGAAATGGGCAGGAACAAAGCATGCTATTATGGAGTAGTCCATGGATAAGGTGTCTCTCTCCCCAGCCAAGTAGGAATGTGGAGAAGCGTCGTTTATAAGCTCCCACATCAGGGTCCGATTTTCGTACATACATTTTAAGCAAAAAAGAGCATATTATAATGGCAACAAATTGTTTGAAGTAAGCAAAAATTTAAAAAGAAAACCATGTCCCAAGGCGTGATTTGAAATACTGTATACATGACAACAACACTGTCCTTTGATCTATACAGTTGGTAGGCCTGCCGATGAGAGAAAGCTGCGTTGACTGAAACGTCAGCATTGGACGACCATGTCAGTGGCAGACAAGGAACAATCGGTGTAAACGCGTCACTTAAGCATTTTTTTTATTATTTTACAATGCAAATAATCACATAGTTACCAGTAGGAAGCAAGGAGCAATGAATTTCCAGCAGATACGCCAGTAGACGCCAGGACGAAAGCCGATCATTGATGCAATGTCCTCAGCGAAACGATCCACACCTGTAATCAACATACGTCACTCTATCACCATTTAGATCTAGTCGCACAAAACGAATAAAATGAAAACTGTATCAACGTCAGCTCAGCCTTTAATCCCTTCTAAGTAGGCAAATCGAGTACCGACATGTCTAGTTGGGGGTTAAGGCAAGATGCGTTAACCTGTACTGAGTGGCAGGTAAGCCTAACACCGTGTGCCGTGTTACGTGTGATCCCATATCGGGCCATATGGCAGGTGACGCTCTGAAGCTCTGAAATGGTTTACATGAAGAGCTGACAGCTGTTTCTTAATATCACTTTATCTTTAAACTTGATAGATAGCTTATAGTTTGGCTATTATGAGCAAGCTAGTTTACCGTAAAACCATGAGACAGCGAGGGTCTCGAAGAAGACTGCAAACAGTATCGAGTATCCCGCAGCATAACGATCCATCAGCGCAACCACGTACGCACCGCCCTAAACACGAACATGCATATAAGTATGCGTTTGAGTGTCTAGCGGTAGACAACATTTGTAATTTAATATATAAATATGAATAATAAATCTATAAAGAGCTGTAATGCCAAATAGGTTCAGATGTGCTAACGATCACAGATATAGAGGACACGGTCATAACTTTTCTGTCCGAGAAATTTATTTCAGAGCATGCGTGCTAACAATCATGAAACAGATTATTCAGCCTACCTGGGGAATAAGGACTAAACTTAGGCCTGCCCGATAACCGTTCGGGTTTATTGTCTCTTGTGCTAATGAGCCACGGAGACTTCACACGTAGGCTATTGTTGTTTGAACTCGTAAAAAGCAATAGTTTAAGTACTGTTTACAGCTAACCCTACTGGTGTTTCGTTAAGTGCTACAGAAAGAGGTGCCATAGAACTATGCTATGAAACTTGAATAAAAAACAAGGTGCTGGAGCACATAGGGCCTAGCTTATCACATGCGAATAACTGGATACACGATCGTCTATTCATCTTTCTTCGTCAGTGATTGGCTGATTAGGAATTTCGCTGGAGTCAATACATCGATGACGACGCACTTCACACCAGCTCCGTTCTCAGCTTGAGTCTATTAGTCTATTAGCCTAGTTAGAACGATAAGCGAGCGCATCATTTTCGTGTAGAATAGGCCTATGTCCCTGAAACTTCTATCTGAAACTCACTGCTATGCAAGATCTGCCAAGCTTCGTACAACACTTTCAAGCGTAATTTAAAAGCTAAACTGTTTGATACGGCGTACAGTAAACGTGAACGTTCTGTCTCGTTCTGCCATTGTGCGCATTTGTCTTGTTTGGAGTCTTTATTTAGCTCACATATTTTGCTGTATAGTTTCATTGTTCATACACAATTTAGAAGATGTCTATGTTCTATGTTGGTTTCCTATAGGTTGTAATAGACAAGTTACTGTATTGTATACTGTATTTTACTTGAAAAAAGTTCTCATGTTTAGATGTAGGTTTGATACGTGCATTATACTATTACTTACTTACTATAACTTACTTACTTATAATTATGTTTTACTTGATTGATTGATTGATTGATTGGAAGCCTGCACGTACATGTAGGCCCGTACCTGTGTACAGCTGGGCAAGCCGATGAGAAAATAGAAAACGAACAGACAAGCGATGAATCTTTCGCGGTTGTTCTTGATGATTGGATACTCGTCACTGAGCGCTGTGATTATTGCTTCTGAGCCTCCGAACTGCAATCACCAGTGGGGGCCATACGATCGATACGGCCTTCATGAGTTTAACATACTTCGCAGAATATATTCGTTTTATCACAAATTGCGCCTATAACAGCCCCAGGCCACGTCTTTTGGTATTTAGCCGTCACTGTATGTCTTCGAGCCTCCTTTTTCTGGTAGTAAAACCTTCCCATTGACAATACATTATGGAGGTGAAAAATTGAGTAAAATTGGGCGAAAAGGGTGACTGGATTTTTACTCTAAACAAACTCGATCTTACTTTTGAAAACCCGAACTACTGTGTAAATGTTTATCAGAATCGAATAAAAATTGCGGCCATATAAGTACGTACAGACAGAAAAAACAGAAGGAGGACAGAAGGACAGCGTGACGCAAGATGATTTCATAATCAGTCCCATGCTATGCTACATGTATGATGTATGCAATGGGACAGATTATGAACGCAGTGCACAAAATACTAAACAAAGTGTAAAACTTGGGTGTTTTATTGTGTAGTGTGTGAATGAAAAAAAAATAAAAGACAGACAGGCCAATGGTGCAGTCCGTATACCTAAAACGCAAACGCAAAATTTGATCACATAGGCCTAAACTAAACACGTAACTAAACTAAACTTAACTAAACTGTAAGCAAGTAATTTGTTAATAAAGTAAAATATCCAGATACTCAGCCACCGCGAAGAAAACAGGACGTCAGTTTCATGCATTTTGTTGGAGCTTGTTTATCTATCTTCAAGAACAATAATTTCAGCTATCGCAGAAATAACGCATTGGCTATACACATTCCGTTCTAGCCAAACTAAATAACTACGGTATAGTTAACGCACCGAGCTGTCGAGACCGAGTGTGATCAACATGAGAAAGAAGATGAGAGACCAGAACGTTGAGACTGGCAGTGTTGAAATAGCTTCCGGGTACACGACGAACACCAGGCCTGGACCTGCATCATCACTATTGACGTTCTACGTTCCATTCAGTATTTCAGTTAAGTATAAACTGAAATACTGAATAAAACGTAGAACGTCACTATATAAACATAATTATAGGTACAGTGAAAAATTACGTCGGCCCAATGTCGGCATACTGTGCGGCCGTCCGCTCTACCTTTCACCTGTTAAGCAAAAACTGTACTTACGGTACCGGTTACTTCTGCACCGCGTAACGTTTGCACGAATTTTGGCTTTCTCTGACTTTCTACATACTAGACAGACAGACGAATAGACGGGCAAGATCCATAATGCGATCTGTCATGACCTGTTATGACACACGATAAATAAACGAATACTATAAACTACTAAGCTTTTAGGCCTACACGAAACTAAACAAAAACAATATACACTAAACCACCAAATAAATATGCAAATAAAATCATGTTTAATTAATTCAACCAGTTAAGACGTAATTCATTCACATGCTGTTTTTTTACTGTTATGACAACAAAGTTTTTACAAGAAGCCTAATATTTCCTTATTGTTGGAGCTAAAATTGGCACACTACAGATTTGTGCATGCATCCGATTTAGCTAAGCGACTGCGTAGCTATATGCTCGCTCACCTTCAGTGGCAACTTCAGTAATCTTTTTGTGAGACTTTTTGGACATGTAACCGAGCACAGAAAAAATGACAAATCCAGCGAAGAAACTTGTCACGCAGTTGATGGTGCTCGTAGCCAGCGCATCCCTACAGCAAGTAAACAAGTAACGAAAAAAATTGAGAGGCGCCAATTTAAAGCTAGCCAGAATGCGCCGCGATCCGAACACCGGAACAAAAAATGTCTTCAGCAACCGTTTAAACTGTTTAAAGTCAACGTAGGTTTGTCCACAGACCTGCGGCCGCAAAACATTTGTCTCCAGCATAAATGTTAAAAACATTAATTTGCAAATAAAAAACACTAAAACATGTTTTTCACTTTTGTAAAACATGTAAAACATACATTAACCGGTTTCAGGTTGCGACACATAAGCCTAGTTCAACATTGGATTGTGCCGAAATTACTGCATGGAATGGGGATAGACCAGGATAACATGCGCATGAATTTTTTTAGCACAGAACATAAACTTATTACCAGTTGTGTTTTGACTTACTGAATTCAAGTTTTCTGTACGGAAAAAGCAAATTTGGGTAAAGGCCTACCCTTCAAAACGCATTATTAATCTATTGCGCGTTGTACACTGATTCCATACATGGCATCACCAATGCTGTCGCGGTCACGTGAGCTTTGCTCAGATTATTTGTTAGTAATTTCTATATCTTCGACATTTTTAGAGTTTAAGCCGCTATTATTGCGCAGCGTTATGAAGTGCCCTATCGGCAGCGGCGTAACGTTCGTCCAAAAATGGAGGTATCGAATTTTTGTTTCGATGGCTATATTCGTTAGGAAGCAACAATGTTCCCTCGTTGCATAAAATGGCTGCCGCCATCGCTTTCTTGTATTTAGGCTTACTATCAACTTCAACAATAATATAGGCCTACCTAAAGTGCGATCAAGAGAACCATGAAGTATAGGTCTACATCAGCTAAATCTGGAGACGAATAGGTTAGAGATTTTTTTGGAAAACAACAAGCAAACAAAGTTACAGTTAGCAAACTAATACTGGTATAAAAAAGTAATTTTTGCCGCTACGGGGCCCCCTTGGCGCGGGGGGGGGCTTCCTGCCATGGCATATTTGGCATATCGGTTAATCCGGCCCTGAGAGCTGCTGCAGGATCTTGGTATCAGGCGGCGTTTGCACCTCAAAGGTATCCGCTACACAAGTTGATGAATTCGACTACTGTTGGTAATAAGTCGCCATCAGTCCATTCTATGTCATGAACTCAGTGACCCTTTAGTCAAGCGTAACGGCGAATTAGCGAATGATGAATGCTGATATCGACGGCGCTTAGTTAAGACAATTCGATAAAAACACGGAAGTTGTGTGGTCCGGCGACTGTCTGGGAGCCAGATCAAAGCGAACCCGGATACGAACTACTTTCAACGAAAGACTGCAATGCCGGGTGTTCTTGGACCGACCCTAAGGCGTCAATCTATATCCAACATTGGTGGACGAAAAGTGGCAACGGGTGTGCGGGCTAGCGAGCGGGTTCGGAGCGCGTCCCCAGGGGGAAGGAGTCTGGAGCTGCTTTAACCTCCCCGACCGACAAAATAGTCTGCGGGAACGTCGTAAGCTACCCGCAAGCGGAGTCTGTAGCAAAGTCCCGGTTCAAACAATTTCAATTATTTATTAGCCTTTAAACAACTTTATCTGACGTTGAAAATGGAACAGCTGTCGACAATTTTAAGTCACAATTCCTCCCCCTTACCATGGGGGCAAACTCACTGGTGTCTTCACCCGTCCAATTCCCTGAGAGAATAAATGTCCCCGCTGTCGTTAATGGATTTATGTCGATGGTCAGATGGCCGATCTGTACCGAGGTCGCTACGCTTGGTCGCACTGTTCACCGGCACGACGACGACTCTATAGTAGTAGTAGTAGTTGTTGCTGTCGTTGTCGTAGTTGTTTAGCGGCACGACGATGCCGACGTTTCCGGTAGCACGCGCACCCAGACTAATGCACTTCGTAACCGCCGGGCATCGTAACCGTTGACGTCGAGCTAACTGGACCACACGCGTGCAATGTCTGTCCGTCGTATTACCAGGGCAGATTAATGCGCTAGCAAATGCTACAAGCCCTGCGTCTGTATATAACCCCGCGGGACTTAAAGCTGACATTTGTTCGATTTGTTAAAAATTTAGTATTTGTCATTTTGTTACAAAAATTAACATGCCTCGTACAGCTTTCGCCTATAAACAGGACAGTCAGTTACCAGAGAGACTGTTAAACTACCCGCATTAACTATTCACTGAAACAGTGCCGGTGTCACATTACAGAGTCTCCCCCATTACAGAATCTCCGGCCGGAGACTCTGTCCCGGTATTACAAAGTCTCCCCCGCCATGCAGATGTCTCCTCCTATGATAAAATCTCCCCCTATGACAGAGTCTCCGTAGTCGGTGTGACAGAATCTCCCCCGTTACAGACTCTCCCCCCCGGCAATGAGCATCCGTGAAATGTGATGCAGCCGTGCTGCGGTGGCTGCGGTGTCAGAGCACAGAGAAGTCGCGACTGCATGGCAACTTATTGTGAACAGATTTAGCCGTGGCACTTCGAAAAGTTTATGCTATCTAAACGATCCCGAGAAAAATGACTCGCTGCAAGAAACTTTTCAACAGGCTATACCTAGTAAGTACATTGAAACAAACACGCGAGCAGGCGAGCTGCGTTTTCCCCGAAACATTATGTAGATTTTTTTCTGCAAAAATGGCAACTAGCAAACGGTATAACGAGCAATCCGAAACCGCAAGTACACAGACGCACGAAAGCCACCACGCATAGACACCGAGCCACTCTGAAACACTTTTGGCTTTTGGTCGTTCACTCAAAGTCGCAAATTTGCTTACTTTTGAAAAAAATTGAAACGCAAAAAACTAGATACAATTCGTGATGCTTTTTTTCCAAAAAATGACGTCCATAGGCCGCAATACGTCACAGATTACTGTACAATAATGAAAAGTAATAGAAATGTCCACTTTGGGTAAACTTTCCACATGTTTATTCATTTTATGTTATGAATATGTATTTTTTTAGACTATAAATTTTTTTCACACCTAGCATGAGGCCCCTGAACATACGCGAGGCCCCCGGCCGGGGGGGGGCGGGGGCCCTTCCGCCGGCTCTGTACTAAAATACGAGATGTAGGCAGAAGTAAAAATGCCGTACGCCGAGGAGCTTAAACGGAGTACTCATCTCCCAGACGTTAGTCGTTGAGCCCGTAAATTGATAGACCACTGAGTCCGTGACGCATGGCCAGTGCGACGCCAGACCTACGGGTACCTTCCCAGCCGGTACAAAATTATACTGCTTGCTGACAGAGACACATGTGTGTGAAGAACTTGCTCAGGCTTGTTATGTATGGCAGCGCAACGGCTGAAAGTCGAATCAGCGACCTGGCCATCACTAATCCGACACGCTACCGCTAGACCACCAAGCCACGCGAGATGTAAGTGATAGACAGAAAGATAGGTGATAACGTTACAGGTAGACGTTGTTGTGGAACTTGTTGTAGCTGGCGAACGCAAGAAGAACTCCGAAGCCGGGTCCGAGAGAGAAGAAGACTTGAGTAGCAGCGTCTACCCAGACCTGCAGTTTGATCCACATCAACATTATACACGTGTTAGTCTTAGCCAATGTAGTGAACGTAAAAACAAATGTTGAAAACATTTAAAACGCGTTTTAAGAAGACAAATAAAAAAGTTCAAAAACTTTGAATCAAAAAAACGTAAAACTTTTTTTACTTAACGTATCGACAATATACATGGTCAATCTTCATCATTTTTTGCCATCGCACATATGAAAATAAATCTAAATACAAAATCCGCTAATGTTTTAACACTTTATTTTTTGTATAAATTATTTAGCGGTATATCGCGTTTTATAGCATTTTTCACAATGACTGTTCAACCGTAATTTTAAAAAGTCTTTAAAAAAGTTAAAAACCGCGTTGTTTTATACAAAAAACGCGTTTCTATACAAAAAACACTCACAAACGTGTTTTAATAATAACAGAAAAGTTTATAAATGTTTATTACGATTTACGACCATATGTATTAGTCAAAAACTTTACGTACTCCAGAGTCTTGAAGACGAGTAAAGTTGGGAGTCAAGTAATATGTGATTCCATCCGAAGCGCCATCCAGCGTTACACCGCGGACCAACAAGATGGCCAGTACGACATACGGAAACAGAGCGGTGAACCAAACAACCTGACAAAAGATACACAGGTTCACTTGTGAGTGATTTGCTTAAACAGGAGTTCTACTGAAGGGTCGAGAACTTGAGAGTTTGACAGATCAAGCAACTTTGTGCAAATAATTAGGTGAATTTATAGGATGCACTGCACAGAATATTGGCAAAATACTAGTCGAGTCTAAAATCCAGAAATTCAGATTATTATCTTTATCATCGTCATTGGTAGTGTGACATTAGTGTTATAGGGTGTTTACACGATTTAGCAAACGTCCAGCAAACTTCCAGCAAATGTATTCAAAATACACGTGAATTGCTGGACGTTTGCTGGACGTTTGCTAGATTGTGTAAACACCCCATTACTCATCTGCTCGAGTATGCCCCTGGGCTAAAGCATAGCCGTTTTCACAAGATGCTTTCATCGTCCTCGATGTCGGGCGTGTCGCCACGCTGAGTCCAGTCTGTGGTTGAGCGGCTAAAAGATGCAACACATTTACACAAACTGCCAACCTGTTTAAGCCAAAGCAGCATCAAACCTTTAGCTGGAGGATGAGTAGCTAGTTAATCAGTTACCGCACAAAAAAGGTTTATTACATTTCATATTATCACGACCTTTGTCCGTTACGGTATCAACGTAACCTCATTAGCGTGACATTCTTAGCTATAGCCTAATTAGCGTTATCGTTCGAACTTGCAGTAGCGGCACACAGGCACATCGTAACTTATACCTTTCCGGAGGTGGAGATGCCTTTCCAGAGACTGAAGTAACAGATCAGATAGACGGCGACGAGACAAAGTGCTAGCTGCCATTTTACGGAGCCCAGCTGCTCGATGCCGTCGGCTTTGTGTAGCTCCAGCATGTGACGCCTGACAGACAGAGAATCAGCCCCAATGTCAAGCTTGCCATTTTTTTCTTACAGCTAAACACATCTTGAATACAACTGTTTTAGTGCAGCTCGTCAAATATATCTCGGAGTTGATAGCGATACACTAAACATTTTTTTGGAAAGATGAAAAATATTGAATTTCGAAACATAACAATGTCACGTCAGCACATGAGCGTAGTTTCTCTAAGTAGTGTAGGCCTAAAGGCAACAATGTGACATCGAGACGAACTCGAAGTATTCGAGAGCCGGTGATACGCCTCCATCGCTACTGCCGTTGCCGGTCACGTTCACGGTCGGTGTGACGGCCTCGGTGCCGTACGACTACTACTACTGATGGTACTACAACTACAACAACAGTAGCAGCAGCAGCAGCAACAACAACAACAACTACTACTACTACTACCACCACCAGGGCCTCGGCGCCGTACTCGATCATGCCGGCTACGGTTGTCGTCAGCGGCGCTGCAGTCGTCAGATTGTCTCCTCTCAGCAGCCCGTCATAGCACTCCGGCGTGTTCCACGAGTTGTTGCACGTCGTCCACGGCAGCTGAGTGGTGAACGAAGCGCAGAAGTAGTAGATGGCCCAGGCGATGATGACGTTGTAGAAGAAGTCCGTATAGAACGCAATGAGAACGACAGCGTAACCGACGCCTAAGCACACGACACGCACTGAAACATCAGCAATAAACCTCTAGCCCATATTGCTCTCTGGTGTTCTTATAATTCATCGGTAACTTTCGAGTACGAAACTGTACAAGTAAGAAGTAATCGCAGTTGATCGAAAAAACGCACGTCACATGATCACTCCATGACGTCGCGTGACCAGCAGCATTTCATTCACGTGTGATGATCGATATTGACAGTCGCCGATAATTACTTAGCACTCAGACACACGCACACGCCATGCATCTGTTCGCAGTAGTATCATTAATATTCTTTCCATTATGTCTTAACACACGGCGATATAGACAGTACGATAATATACAACTGTCCACGACTGAATCAACTCAGTTTATGAAAATTCGACAAATTAACCTTCATGTACATTATTCGTCATTTTTATAACCCGATGTAAATCTAATGTATAATAATGTCAACAACACGACAAACCTTTGAACAACGGGCACAAGCGACCCCAGCAAGTAATGGCGCCCTTTCTGTTGAACTGTCCCAGCGCTAGCTCCATGTAGAACAAAGGTATCCCGCCAAGCACCAGCATCAGAATGTACGGCACCAGAAACGCACCTTTCAACACAGTCACAGCAGCAAAGATTCTTCACGCAAATTAGAGACAAAGAATAGTATTAAATAGTACCAATATACTACTCTACTACTGTACTACTGCTTGGGGCGACGTCCCGTGTTAAGAGAGAAGAGTCTTTCAAGACGCGTACAGGATCACCTGCAGCGGATCGGTCGGCAAAATTAATCTCCAAGAGCGGATTTGCTGAGCTGAAGGTTTGGCGTCGTTGTTAATAGGTAGCCAAGCATGTCTGCAAAGTAGTACTGTTGTTGTTGTTGTTGTTGCTCTTACTCTCATATTACGCAGTAGGCTTATCTGTTATTTGTTAACCGGACCATTCTCTCATTTTTTCACAATTACTCCACGACAGACCGGTCCCCAAAGTAAACTATTGGGTATTGTTAAAGCACGCTTTTTACAGGCCATATAGCTCTTGGTGTCGTCAAAACAATAGCGCTGGTGTTGAATAATGCTGCCAATATTGTGAAGATGTCATGACTGTCAGTGTTAACAAGATATTTACGGAAACAGCAAACCAATGCATACTGTGTCCGGTAAAAAGTAAATCCCTAAACACTGTACAATAGCAATGCCAAATCTGAACAAATTTGAATAAAATTTCACACGCTTAATCCCCAATAAATTGCTGAGTCGATCACTGAATTTGGTTAAAAATTTTATTTTTAGTGGAGTTATTAATAACTGAATATCGACAACAAAATATTTCCATTACCACTATGGCGTTACATAGCCTACTGCAATCGCTCGATCGAAAGTGACGTCTGTTGATGCAATCAACGTAAACATTAACAAAGTGGTATTTTCTGCAGACGATCGTGTTTTAATTCAACTGCTGAGAAAAAAGTGTATGATGCTAAAAAGTTTCTCGTAGAATTTCCCAGCAAGCCGTGGACACTGTCAGGATTAATCAAATTGTTGCTTAATACTGGACATTTCACGTTTTGAGATGACCTAACAAAAGTCACTGTAATTATTGTTTGTGTTGGTAAATTTAACAGAAATTTGACACTTTGATTGCCAATAGTTGATGCATTGTTGACGCAGAATTTTGCTAAAATCGGATTTGTTTATCGAAGTTAAGCAAATGTACAAAGGCTTACTTACGTAACGCCACACCAGTAACAGAACTATTTTATTATCGATATTTAGCAATTAATAACTCCGCTAAAAACAATATTTTTTTCAAAAAAAATTGGTAGTCATTTCAGCAAATTATTGCGAATTAAGTGTACAAAACTATATTTAGATTCGTTCAGATTTAACATGTTTATTGTACAATAGGGGTTTACTTTTTTTACCGGACACAGTGTAGTTTGGAATTCTGAAAGTGCGATTTGCGTATATTTATGAAGTTTTTAATGTTAAAATCAGAGCCGTATTTATGTAGTAGCAAATACCCTTTATTTGTTTTGCCATAGGCCTCGCAGTTAATTAATCCGGCCCTGAGTAAAGTTGTGGATAACATGAAATATATTTATACCTCCACCATTCTTATAGCAGAGATACGGAAAGCGCCAGACGTTGGCCAGGTCAACCGCGAAGCCGATGACGGACAGCAGAAAGTCCACCTTCTTAGCCCAGACCTCGCGTTCTTAACCCAGGCGTTATTGACCTTGTGTTTAGGACTCGTGAATTTGACATCGTGTTCTTGATCCGGCGTCCTTGGCCACATGTTCTTGACCTCGTATTTTGCTGCCCTGGCCTCAACATCTTAGCCCAGACCTCGCGTTCTATCTCGGCGACGTCTGTAACCTCATCACCGGCTGTGGCTGCAGCAGCGGCGCCTGCCGTTCCACTCGTGTATAACGTCGTTGCTCCGTCATTCGCTCCTCCAGCTTGACACAGCGGCTTACCTGCCACAGTCAGCGTCATCATGACGATCACCCAATCAACAGACACTGAGACTTGCGCCTAACGCAACACCCAAATTTGACTCATTTGAAGGCCTGTTTGCATATAAGCTAGATCAGCGGCAAATAATAGATCACTTTAAAAGCAAGGGCAACCCTCCACGTTGAACCGCTGGAGCTAGTTTTCTCTTCTTTTTTTCCATCTCACCATTTTCCTCTCAATTTTATTATTTTTTCTGTTTTTTTTTATTTTGGAAGTCTTTACCCCAAATCTAGTTAAACAGTCGAGGAAGTGCTGTAAGTTCCTTCAATGGGGCTATAGAGTGATGGCCCAGCGCTGTTTATTTTGGGACATTTTTTAAGATTAAAAAGCGCATTTGATATCAAGACAGGGAAAAATTAATACAACTTAGGTCGAAAATTATACCAACATACTCTTCAGTCGTGTATAAAATTAAGCTTATGCGGTGTCGACGCACCTGATTAAAAACGATTAAAAATGATTAAAACATCATTGGCAACAATACAAGTGTATAAAATAAGCAAAATAAAACATTACAAAAAACTAGAACCTACGAACAAACAATAACGAACACATCAAGCAGCACGTATAAAGTAGCATCTGGTGTATACAATATTATATAATATAATACAGCGGCTTACGTGACATATCTTGGTGTCAGTTTGGAATTTTCATAAACGTGAGCGCCAAAGTTAAATTCTTTGTATTAAGTTATGAGCACTTGCATTAACCAGAAAATAAAATAACGTTTAAAACATCGAACAACCAGCCGACAAATGTTTTAGTTTTTTGATCTCATAGATTTTTATCCAAAGTTTTAGATAGTACTCACAGTACTCACTCATAGTACCAATTATTGTGGTTACAATAAAATAAAAATGCTGTATAAATGTTGCGAAAACATTTTAGCAGCATCTAGCAAAAGTTGGAGATAGACCGTGATTGCCGATTGCGTATAAAATAAAAACATGTGCGCAATATTTTAGTGTTTTACACGGTGCATTTTGACTTTTTTGTTTTATCTGCTTGGACTATACAATTACCTACTTACTTACTAACGTAATCATGGCGAAGTTGCGGTCGCATGACAGCATATTACTTGGCGGCGCCGAGTCAGTCAACTGCGCTCGCATCTCACGTGTAGGCATGAATGCACCAGAAAGCGCGAGAGCAGATTAGTCGGATCGAGATACAATAACAGTGTTGAAGATTAGTAATCGATGACGCGGGCTCGGCGTATCTATACAGAGTCTGGGCTCCGCCGCCGCCGCCGCGGGCGTTCTGTCTGAACAGCACTTGTCGATTATGCGATCGCTTTTAGCGCGCCGAAACCAGTCGAAGCGGCCGCAGGCGACGACGATGACGACGACGTCGTCGCATCCGTTCCGTCGGTCAGCAACCCCTGCGCTGCGCTGCGCTGCGCTGCGCTGCGCTGCGGTGCGGTGCCTACATTCAGAGCGCGCTGCCGATGTCCCATTATAGGATCGCCTCATAGAAAAGCCTCCTCTCCCCGACCGACGATTTATACCGGCAAAAATTCGCTTCGTCCGGCGGCCGCCTTGGTGGGATGGATTTTTTGCCCCTAAATCGTCGGCCGGGAAGACTTTTTCGGAGGAGGGGCGATCCTATGATGGGGAGGCTTTTATTGGGTCGGCGATATATAATCGTATCTTCTACATTTGTGCATTTCTGTTTTATCGAGGTTTCTGTCTTAAGTGTGTTTTTGTGTCATTTTCTTTTATTTTTTATGCGTGTATAATGTGTTGCTGCTGTCTGCGTGGCGAAATAAAAATATATACATATTTGTTTATTTATATTAATAAGGAGGAGACATATCAAATGCGCGATTATCTCTCCCCGAACGGATTTTTCATGAGGAAGTCACTGTGACACCGGCGTGCAGAGACGTTACACACGCAGCGGCCCGCCCGGCGCCAGAAATACATTTGGAAAACTCGCCGACTATCGGCTTCCTGCGCTAAGTGCTTCTGTGTTACCAGGACGTCATCGCTGAATGGCCGACCGCACGAATACCTGGGTCGTCCCCCTATACAACCAGCGACTCGACCGTCTTGTATCGTTCAGCTGAATGCATAGCTGAAGATCCAGCTGCCATTAATTTAGTATATCCTTGTCATATGAATTATTTCCGAACTTTAATAACTGAAAGAGACAGAAGACTAACGATTTCGATGTAGTTTCTGCCGTTTTATTTCTGTAGAATAAAAACAGAAAAACATGCAAAATAACATTTTACATAATTTTTTTTTGCTTTGTTTTGTGTTAAGTCGTTTTTTATCAGTGCTAACTGTATATCAGTATCATGATTACTACTCACATGTAAATTAAACTAAATAACTATAAACCTACCGCCTACCTAGTAATTTTCCTTTCGTTTTCAGTATCATATTATAGATAGGCCTCTGAACTGTTCTCATTAAGAACAAAATAAGTTTTGCTATTAGTTTTCAATTAGAAAAAAATTGACCCAATCGTTTTGTTTTCGTTTATTGCAAAAACTGCAGTGGCAACAAGCCGTCGTGCGTCTAGTGTGGGCTAAAGCCGCATTTACATGTGCGATGCAACTAACAAAAAAGTCGCAGGTGACTGCATGCAGCCTTGTTTTGGTTTTATAGCACAAGTCGGTGCCGCCAGAGACTGGAAATATTTCTGGACGCCAGAATAGCAAGATCAGTTGTGAGGAGTTTGTCCTAGCCGACTGCAGAGTATGCAAACTTTTCGTAGCGAGCTTAGTAGCAAAGCTATATTAGGCCTACAGCTTTTTCGACGTGCACTCGAATGAAAGCTAGAACCCAAAAGAGCTTGACGTAAATAGGATAAAACGATTAAGCTTATAGGCTCACGCTCAGTTCATATTTCGTTTACTACACTTCAAAAATCTGGAACGCAAATTTATTATCTGTTTTTCTTTTTCTTAAGCTACCGCCAAAAAATCTCGGATTGGTTGATTGAAAAAGTGTTTGACATGTCGTTACATGCTTGATTTACTTCCGTATATGTAATCTAAAGTTATTTATTCCAAAGCAATATAATAATTATTGCAAAAAAGGAGAATTAGACGGCAATGCTTACTTTGCAGGGCGATGTCATTAGTGTTAGCCGAGCCGTCAGAGTGTGCGCCTGCACCGCGTCCAAGTCTCGCCAGTTTCGTCGAGTGGCCTCCCATTGTCACCAGCTAACCGTGCCGTCGAAAACCTTCGGCCACTTTGCGTCAACTTTAGCTGCGAAAAACGCCGAGAACTATCCTCCAACTCGGTGCATCGTCACGATAATGTTATATCTGAATCTGAGCTTCCTATCGTCAGTTCCTATCGTCAGATGCACACTGCAGCCTACGCAGACAGTCGAGCATGATCAGCGAAATAACGCGGGAAGAGGGTGACTTGAGAAAGTCTCGGCAGGAGAGATGCGGTTGTCAACACTGCCGATCAGCTGTCGCACAGTGCGACCTGTCAACCCGCAACAACTCGGCGCTGCAGCCCAGCTGGACCATTAAATACTACCGGCGGCGCGACGCACGCTAAAGCTCGGCTTCCATTCAACGCAAACGCACGCAGAGCAAGGTACTTGACTCAAGCAACGCAGGCCACGCAAAATAGTACGCAGCAAACGCAACGGATGCACTTGACGCAAGATACGGAACAGCCAAAACGCAAGGATAAGTGAAATTTTCATTTACGTGTTACGTGCGTTGTTTTCTGCGTTGCGTACGCTTGCTTGGATGGAAGCAAGGCTTAAGGCGCGGTTCTATTACCTCGACTTGCTGTTGACGTGTTGTTTGTAAAGACTAGCTGCTTGCTGTACAACTAATCGAATTAGGCCTAAGTGGAATTCAGGATTGAACGCTGCAGCTGCTGCATTTTGTTCATTATTTCAGAATCATCAAGATAATAAATAACGACCGGAATAATGATGTCAAGAGAGAACCATTTCTCTATGTAACACTTTGCTTTTGTAACTGCTAAAAAAGCAAATAGTAATCACGTCGCATTACAGCCAGGAAAATATTTTTTCAACGACCTTGCTTAGCAAATTAATCGTATTTCGTGCATACGGGCTCTACTACGCAGTGGCAGTTTTAGCCCGCAACATCTGGGGGGGGCACGGCCGCATGCCATGGCGATCGCAGTAGCGCGAGCCTGTAACGGGGGTTTGGAGGCGGAGCCCCCAGCGAAGTCCAGGGGCAGAGCCCCTGGTCAGGAGGTCAGGGGGCGTAGCCCCCTAAAGCTGAAGGACTTTTGGCTTTTGGACGTTTAATGGAAGCCTCAAATTTGCCCATTTTTCTAAAATTTAAAAACACGAAAAAAATCAGATACATATATCCGTGTTGTCTTTGCAAGAAATCATGCGTGGCTACGAAACT
>Ga0056128_1000677_pt1 | contig 32846 bp, 20 predicted proteins | sample WorMetLIZISLAND2_FD_71113 | JGI IMG/M metagenome (GOLD analysis project Ga0056128, IMG submission 71113) | Marine gutless worms symbiont microbial communities from Max Planck institute for Marine Microbiology, Germany - Olavius geniculatus... ...
AAGTTTCGTCGGGCTACACCCCCTAACTCCGAAGTTATAAGCGCTCCTTTATTGCATTTTAAGCCAATTTTTGACCCCCCTTTGAAAAAAATTGTAAGGGGGGCCGCCGTCCCCGATGGGGGGTGCGCTAGTAAGACTTGGTGATTCTCTAGCGCTTGTAAAATTTTGGGGGCGCAGCACCCCCTAGGGGCCGAAATATGGTCTTCCGAAAAATGCACTTTGGGCGTGTACAATTCAACATCGAGATCTCCAAGGTCACTGGACCAAACTTCACCGGACTTGTTTCACTTAATGCAGGAGGAATCGCGGTAGACGGAATAAAAATCTGATTTTGAAAACCTTTATCTGTTTCGTAGATATTCGCCGCCGAACTTAAAACTTCGAAGTCGTTCGAAATCGGGCCAAATTTTGCATGTTTTTCGCCCCTGAAATTTTTTTGGGGTGTGCCCCCCAAAAATTTTGGACCGGCATTATAAACTAGGGCCTATTACTGACCATCGTGCAAAATTTCATGCCGGTCGGCCCACACATCTCGGAGATTTCGCGAGTGGAGAAAAAAAACATCAGGGGTAAAACATCAGTTCGCTCCGCTAGCTATCGCTTTCGGGCGGACTAATTAAGATGGCTATTAAAGTAGTGCCCACTGCGTAGATAGCAGACTATGGAACAGATGAGTGATAGTTATTCAGAGCATATGCGATGTTGTGGGTTATAAAATCTTGAAGTTTTGTAGTTTCTGAAGTGTAAACCAAGTGAATTCTAAGACTCGTACTGAATCTTCTTGGGGGGGGGTAGTGTGTCATTACCAGGTATGAGATTTAAGAACGATAGTAATAGTAGTAGCTCGAAGTGCATTTTATGGGATGAGGTGTGGTAACTGTTTATTGGGTTGTGTTGAAATAAGTGCTATAGAATTGTTTGCCATTTTATTCGCCGAATTTGTCTCATTTTGTAGAAAGATAAGGCAGAGCGGCAGAAACGTATTAACAGAAAGAAGAAGGAGCTGAAAGATCTCGTTGTACAGGTAATGACACGGCTTGTTTTCATTCAGTGACACATTGCCATATGTTGTAAAACATATATCTTGTAAAACTGTTGTTGTTAGTTTGTGCAGCATATCTAAAAGGGTAGTTTTGGGAATTGTCAGAGCCTGATTTTTTGTCGGTTACTTGCTTTACCTGTCACACAACCTTTCGTGTCAGAGCACTCTCTTTTGCAGTTTTCTTTTGTTCAAAATTTCGGTGTGATGTAACAGATTTTAATCTGCATTATGAAAAAGCTTTAGTTTATTTGTTATTGTCAATTAATAAATATTTTTGTACTAGCATCATCTTACTGTTGCAGTTTCAGTTGACTGAGCATTAGGCTGTGTTCATATAGACATGTGTACGAGTACTCGTTTATGGGTTCCAGTAAACATGAATGCATGTATTCCAATGGCAGCCAATCAAATTGATACGAGTATGGGTTATCTGTAATGTAAATGACATGCAAATAACATTAATTTAATTTATACAACCTATGATGCTTATGTAATGTCAGAATTTACATCATTATTGAACTGTTTACTGCTAGAGCTGCGCAGTTGGTAAAATTATCAACGATGCTGTGAAATGTTGTTCTATTCGCAAAGCATTCACTCGTAAATCGAAACCCGGACTCATGCTCATACCCATGTCTATGCGAACACGGCCTTAGTAGCCTTAGGAGGTCACTTGGACTTGGTATATCTGAAAATTCAATTCTGCGTGTTTCCTTATGTGTCTGTGATTTGTTCACAGTGTATGATGCTATATAAATGTGTTTTGATTGTTTTTAATTAATTGTTTAAAAATGATTACTCAAATAGCTATAGATGGGGAGCAATAAAACCATAGTACCATATGTATAAGTAGCATGCTGGCATGCTCAGCAGAAAAGTAGCAGTAGTATTTCTAGTTGTGTGTGCAGAATGACTGCATACTTGCATGCATTCGGATCATCTCATGAATTGTTTGTATTCCTTGATGTTAATCTTTCTCCACAGAATGAACTTTCAGCTAAACAATGCTCTGTGTCTTGTTGACAAATGTCATCAGTATAAATTAGCTTTTTATGCGCGAAAGCAGCTGCTGCTTTCAGTGCATCTTAGCCATCGCAATTCTGGCTGTCTGTCTGTCACACTGGTGGATCAGTCAAAAATGGTGCAAGCTAGGATCACCATATCTTCACCGTCGGCTGCCTGGAAGACTCTAGTTTCAGGAACCATGAAGCTTTTCCATAAATTTGAAGGGGGTCACCCCGAACGAGGGCACTAAATGAGAGGGGGGTGGGCAAAATTTGCGATTTTTTGGCCAACAAGTCGCTGTATCTCAGTAACGGTGCGAGATAGGGCCTAGATTACTATTAATCACTAATAGGAAATCGTACACTGGCTCTCGATTGGTGCCGAATTCAGTGATCTTGAACGCCAAAATAAGGGGTTTTATGGATCTTTTGGCGATTTCGGGCTGCGACACAAGTCTGTATTATTCACAAGGTACTATCGTTATGCGATCCAGATAGAGAATTTGGTATTTGTATATTAACTTAGCATGAACACTCCAATTTTCAGCTAAACTACTGAACCGGAACTGTTATAGGCTTTCGCGTGTCTCGTGAGCATTAGCTCAGATTTCTTGTATGTAGGTGTGCTGATTAGCATGTGATGAATATTCACTAGCATCTGATGCATATTCGTGCAGCTGTTGGCATTCAAGAGCTTGCTGAATCGCAACCGGACCATCTACCTGTCGGAGCTGACTCGTGGCATCAGGAACGCAGCCGATGATGCTGATAGCATTAAGCTGAGATTGCCGTTCATTGTTGTCAACACCGGCAAAGACACAGCCATAGACTGCTGGCTTGCCAAGGACAGGTTAGCTGTCTGTCTGTTTTTATTTGTTTCTATTCGTTTTATATTCAGCTGCAGAAATTAACGATTAATCACGTTATTAATTGTTGTAATTTTTATCATTGAATAAAGTTGAATTACGGCTTTTTCGCCCTTTGCCATTTCACCCCCTGGCTGATTTGCCCCCTGTTTTTTCTCCTTCTAGCTCTTTCGCCTCCTGGCTTTTCCGCCCCCTGGCTGATTCGCCTCGTATTTGGCGAACAAGCTTTGGGTGAAACGGCAAAGGGGCGAAAAGCCAGACATCATAAAATTGTTATTATATTTTCAATTCAGGTAATGTCGCTAAAAAGACATTATGAAGCAGGTAGCATGGCAAGTATTATAATATGGTCGTCACTTTCTTTGGAGTACATGATTGGATAAAACAAATGCTTAGGCTTTACTAATAATCGACCATTTTTTATCTCTAAGTTAATAAAAACATGCATTTTGCACTATAACCAGTGTTAGTTTAAAAAGAAATTAGTGGTTTGTTATTTGTTAATTTTTGAAAAGTCAGCTGTTAAACATTTTTAATCGTTAACAGCTCTAATTTTATAATTTGTGATGACCATTTATCTGGAAGACATCTATAAAAGTCAGATTGTTTGACACTTGTCAGGGAAAACGGGAGAATTTTGACTATATTTTGCCGAAAAAAACATTTCGCTGTTATCTTTCATTTTAGAGGTAACCACTTTTAACTAGCATGGAATTGGTATTTTTGATGGTGTATTTCTACATTACTTATTATGCTGTTATTACGTGGGACCTTTGTCATTTTAGTCCCAGATTATTACTGTTTGTGTAATCGCAAGTTCGCAATGTTGTTAAGAGTGCTGTTCACTGCTTTTCCATTTATGCAGATTGATATGGGCTAAAAAATAACCAGTGATGGAGATAATGATGGAGATAATGTAACAAGACATGCGTGTGATAGGCGAGCATACACGTTCAACTTTGACCATCAGTTTGAGATTCATGATGATCTGGAGGTGCTACGGAGGATGGGAATGACTTACGGCCTGGATAAAGGATGCTGTGACCCAAGACAGTTCAACAACCTTATCGGCTTAATGCCATCTGCGGTGCATCGAATTCTGACCGGTTGGTTATGTGTTTTGAATAATATGTAATGTAACGAATACGTTATGATTACATAACATGCCCACACTTGCGATTCTTCACTGTTGTGAATGACTTAACATGTGTTTTTAAACCATGTAATAATAATAAATAATGTAATAATAACGTTTTTTGTAACATGTTTGTAGATGTATTTGTTTCGATTTTTAGATATATGAATTTCGAACATTAATACTTTGAAAGGACATTTTGTTTGTAAGGGACTTGCTACAATCTGGTTGTTCTAACTTCGGGCAATTCTGGATAGAAAAGCTGGTTTAAAAACAGAATGTTTGTTTGCAGATTTATGAGGCAATGAATTTGGTTTAAATCAATTCAGTTACATTTTTCGAAGTTCTAAGAAAATGCAGTCTTGGGATTGTTGTGCTGATGAATGATGTTTTGTATTATGAGTTATACATAAAATGTTGTAGCTTCTTTTTTATGGACCCTATGTATGGTGCATGTTTTGCGTTGATTTTAGATATGATGAAAGCTACAAGTGTCAACAATTCAGCCTCCAAAGAACTGTCCACATCTGCCAGGTATCACTGTTTTATAGATTAATGTAGTTTTATGATTACCTGTGTTAGTTGGGTTAGTACTGAGATGGTGAATGTTTGTTGGTATTCAACCAAACCCCCAGGCAAACTCAGCCTGGCCATACCATTATGTGTAAATGTAATGATTACTAATGAGTAATGGCAATGGTGATGGTTATTGCTAGGGAAGAAATGGCATGGTGAACTTGAGCTTTCAGAGGAGAGACTTTAGGATCATACTTTGTAGTCAGTAAGAATGTGAAAGAGGGTTTGTTAAAGGGCGACTACCGTCAAAATTGACCTTTGTGATTTTAATGTATTTTCAGACAGTAGACATCTACTAAAGACTACATGTATGGTACCAGCGTAAAATGTTTGATAATAAATGTGTAGTTAATTTTTAACTCCAAGCTGCTGGGAACCAGCTACGAGGAATTTTGTCACGTCACAAAATCCCTCGAAGCTGGTCCCTGGTCGCTCATACGGTGACGAAGACTTTTGCCTTCTTCGTTTTATGGGCAAACGGGAACCAGCTGCAGTTCAAGGCTGTGACGGCAAGCAGTCAAAAGTTTTGTTTTTCGGTTTATTGTTTGTTTATTTGCTTGTTGTGGACATATATAATGTTTTCGCATCTAATTTTACACTTAATAGTTAAACGATTGGCAGTTTTTAATGTTTCTATGAGATTAAACGCCGCGTTTTGCACTACGGTCGTCTGCTGCTAATTACCAGAAAGGAACAAAGTACTGTGTAAAAGTAGTTTGGTTAAAAATGTAATTTAGTCTGGAGCTATTTATAGTGCAAAATAGATTTATCAACAAAGTTGTTTTTTTAATAATAACTGTTTTAGTAGAAAGTTTGACGCATATATTTGTAATGTAAATACAAAATCCAAAGATATTCTGCAATAAAAATTTTTTGTGGTAGTTGCCTTTTAAGCAAAGACTGGTAGACAGAATGGTTTCATGTGTGAAATACGAATTGTAAGTATATTGTTTGAGCCAGTTTGCTTTACAATTATCAGTCTTTTGTCGAAATCAAGTGATAGCGTGATTTTGTGTGGTGTAGTAGTTAACGCATTGTGTCAACGAAGTTACTCTATGTATTGTTGGGCCCCCTTAATACTTGGATGGGTGACTGTCTGCAGGCGGGTAAACCATCTCGGTATGTAACCAGTAACCTAGGTCAACCTAATCTTTTAACTTCCTTGGGATGGTGAAATGAACAGCTTTGTGGCTCAGTAATGGTGATGATGTTGAACTTAGACATTATTGCTGCTTATTTAGACAGATCTGTCCCGAACAGTTTCATTGGTTCCAAATGTTGGCGACTGACCAGCACTGTTTCGCATTTATCATTTGAACTGGGTAAACTCTCACGATGCCTGTTTCTTGATGGCAGGAAAGTAAACATTGTCGTGGCCATTACTGTAACTGAAACAGGTGCCCGATATCTGGGGTTTCCCATTGACTTTGATAGTTACTCTTACAACAGTGTTATGCACTACCCTGCTACACTGTGATCATTAGAACTCCTGTTGTGATTACAGTGATCTGTCGTCTTCTGAACCACTATACGTCATTGCCGACACGCCAGTAATCCTTGACACATGTCTGGCTCAAACGCTTAACAGTGAGATGACGGCCGCAGACAACAAGATTAATGATGAAGAGGCTATGGATATTAATGCTACGGATGCTGTATGTTTATACTTTCTTCTGTGCATTAGTTGATACTCTTTCATAACCGATTATACTCAGCAAGATTATGTACACCTTGCCTGTTTATTTCGGGTATCTCACAGAGGCATCAGCTGCAACATATATGTGACAAATCAAAGTGTAGACTTGTGTCTGACGTTATATGACTATAGCATTGATGTTATGGCAGAAAGAGCAGACTTATGATTTTTTCACTTGCGGAGTTACTCGGAGCAATATCATTGCATTATCACATTTAGATGCTCAGTGAAAAGCCTCAGAATCTGAGATTACAAACACAAGGGCAGGAGTTTATACTGCCCTTTGTTAGGTATGAAGGAGAATTTTATTGCCCGAGCTTTGGATATAATTGTATTTAGATTACCGGTATGTTGCATGTTATGTTGTTGCATTGTTGTGAACTTGTGTTTGTCTTTTGTGATTTTTATCATCTCACAGTCTAATTTAGAAACTGAACTTACTTAATTTTTTGAACAGCTGATAGGCCCTGACAGTTGTCTAACACTTTTCATGCCACTGATGAGTGATCTTTGTAAGTATTTCCACTATGCTTGTCTATATGAACTGCCAAAAACACACAAAACCCTTTTTGCCATAGTGTTTAATTAATAATTCAGTAATTTGACTGGCTGTAGCACATAGTAAAGGTGTTTCATTTGTTTACTTACAGGATGATGCTATGGAGGACCAGAGATCTGATGAAGATGACGATGACAGTATGGCAGCAACGACTGAGAACAACTCGTTGTTGCCCGAAGGTGCCGAGTTGTCAAGCGTCGACTCGGAGCACCTACGGCTGGGGCTTGAAGATGCGGCCACGGACGAAGACTGGCTGACCAGTTTACTACGATATGATGAGGAGGCTGATGACCCCATCCTGGACTGTGGCGCGGAAGATACGTGATGTGACCCTTCCCATGGTATCTAGTCTTGACTGCAGCTGAATTCTGAGTAATTTGAAGATGCCTTCCAACGTTGTGCAGACTGTGGGCTTAAGTATGTGAGATCTAGACTTACTCCGAGCATTGTCTGTCCTCTACACCCTGCTATACACTTGGTTCCTCTACTGCATGCTAAGTGTAGCTGAGATTGGGGTGAAACTTCTTCTGTGTAGCACGCTGAAACGGAAATGTGCGGCAAACACAGGGGTAGTGACCACTTTTCTTGGTCAACTAATAATGTTCAAAAATTTGACAGCTGTTACAAAGTCAGGGAATTTAGCAAAAGTCGGACAGTTATCAGAGAAAAAATCTCATTGAGAAAACTGTTTATTGCTAGCTGTTCATTTGTAACAACGCTGAATTTACGATGTATCGGTGAATTTCACATTTTTCTGAACCCCGTTTATATAGCACTGCAGCAGTAATTTGTACTCCATATTTTTGTTATTTTGTTAATAATTCCACCTTCATTACTATTAATATTAATTATTATTATTATTGATAACTTGCATGTCATAAACATAATTTCTCTTGAGCATGATTTTACTGATTTTAAACATTGTTCTAATGTTCTTACACTAATTTAACATTTTAGCATGTTTTGTTTAGCACCTGTTTTGACAGTTGTTCTTACACAGTTGATGCCATTGAAGCTTGATTATTCTCTCAGTAGCTATCTGTGACTTGTCTGTATAAATGGCCTAAAACCTAAACACCTAAAGAGTGTACAGAGCAGCTGAACTGATCTGAATGCAGTTACATTCGTCCTATTGCAAACGTTTAAAAAGTTCTAGTTCCACATTGTCAAAGTCTCGGTTCAGCTGTGTTTAGTCACTTAGGATGCTGCACATATTGCACAGTTGGTTTCATTCATTAGAATAGTGCCTGTATGTCTTCATTCTGGTGTTTTTTCATGTTTGCTTTTGTATCCAGCCATTGACTGTTGCTTGTAATAAAGGTGTTTTGTTCGTTTGTTGCAACCAGTTTCACATTCTGTACTGGGTTATTATGTGGCCATGCTAACAAAGTACATTACGGGTCTTGTCAATCTGTGCCATAGGGGCTTGTGACTAAAACAAAAGCTCAGAAAAACCGAAATTAGAATTAACCTCCTCTGTGATGCGTCAGTTTTAAGTAAAGAAGGTCAAAAATGAGTACAGGTCGGGTTAGAGTTGTACAGCTTTAGACAAGATGGCCACATAATGTGTCTGCACTGTTGGTCCCCACATATGAGGACTGACACAGTTAACCATACAATATGCATCGACTAAAATGCACTTGGACCAGGGTCTTGCCAACACTCGGATTTTGCTGTAAAATAACTTCTGACCTTGGTCTTCCAGGCAGCAATTTGCCATGCATACTACATCCCCATCGTCAGCAAAATTGCATCTCCTTTCATGATGTCCAATTATAGCCCCATTGTAAGTTGTGCAATATTGGAGTGATAGATGGTACTAACTAGTAATGCAATGACATTTATAATGTGTTATAATGTTCCTCGTAATCTGCATGGCAAATAGCTGGCTGGAAGACCAAAATAAATTTTTTTTTCTAAGGTGGAATCTGAGCTTTGGAGAAACGCTGGGCCAAGTGTTTTTCAGTTGCAGAAGACTACGTTGAAAAAGTGGCAAAATGTGAATATCTTCACATTCCAGTCTATGTGCCAGTCTATGAACTTTTTTGTATGACCCTCATATCTTTCTAGTCCATTCAGAAATCTTACATATTGCTTGGCCAGCAGCACTAATAACACAAGGCAATAAACAACCAGTGTGAAGACATATATTATGATTTGATGAGAGAAAAACGGCGAATGGCTCTGAACAATCCCAACGTAAAGAGACACTACACTCTTGTCATCGTGGGTGTAAACCTGAGTTAGAACTCAATGACTCTTGTCTGGTGAGTGACTGACATTGACAGGCACGGTCAGTAATGCAATGCTTCGCTTGCGTTGTCGGCGCAGACAACAAAACTAAGCTACGACTTGGTGGTCGAACAGTCGACAACGTGGTCGATTTAGCAATGACAAAGACGAAAATTAATTCACTGAAGCTACAATCTACACATAAAAGAAAAATCTGTAGTAAGAAAGGACCAGAGTTTTATGTCCACTAGACACATAAATTGGTGATTTGGGAAAAAATATTCAGGCAATCATTACACTTGTATTGTCATTCAGGCTGACGAAACAAACAATGGAAAATACACTGAAATGCAAAAGATGAATCCATAAGACAACAAACACACTTGTACTTGTTACAAGACCCAAGACAAATGGCAAACAAGTTCACAAAACAACCAACAGAAAATAGACAAAAACAAACCATAAGACAAAAGTACTAGTGAACATAAAACACAAAAAAAAATTTTAATGAAACCAGCACCCAAAAGAACTGCTCAGTGTATGTGAATGCTTACACTCAATGAACTGTCTAATTCTGATACACAATACAGCACCACAAACAGTGAACATCCTTCCTTGATATCTACCAGACAATGACCACAGCTGTCTACTGAGGAGAGGAAGGTCAGAAACAATAACACAAAGTAAATCATATGCACGGACAATACGACATACAAGTATACCAAACACCGATGACGATTTGAGCAAATGAAATAACAAAACCCAATTTGGCCACTTAGATCATTTCGAAGAAAACTTAAACAGGCCACATGTATGCAAGCATGAACAAAAGAAATAAATGTATGGATGCGCCAGCTTTCAGCTACGGCTTTGGCATACCCAACGTACGGACATTTCTGGCAAATATAGCTCTGGGGAAAAAACTTTGGCCAGATTTATGGATCTAAACTGCTGTGCATGCCAATTATTATACAGCTAAAAATAATAAAAAATACAGGTAGTCATGGCTTGTCATTATGATGGTTTGACTGAGCACCATCGTACACGAAACAAAACATCACATTATGACAGAATTTCCACTTCATATTTTCCCATTAAAATTGTGTAATATGACTTAGACGACAGCAAATCAATTAAATAAATCAAAGTTCAGTCTCCGGATGTAAATTTTGCTCTGGGTAGATTCCAAAAACTGAAATCGGCACATCCCTACGTGAAAGTCACGTATTCGGCAATATGACTAGCTATTAACAGCAATGTAGTGAAAACACGCACTGGCAATGCAATAACAAGACATTGGATATCAGCGACGATGGTCGGTCCCACAAACACAGTATGTTGTAATTCTGCATGTATTTGCTGACATGTCAACAACAAGTGAGACAGACTAACACACATTCATTGTATAGATTGTATAGATTGCAAATTCAAATTGATGGCCAGACATGGGATGGACGTAGACATGGTATTTATTATATCTGGTGCAATTAAGTGGAAGTATACGTGAATTCTGCCAGTTTTGTGCATTCGTGAGTTATGATGAAAATTCAGCTCAACATCTTATTCCGAGTCAACAAAAATTTTTGATCAGCTGCAGTACAGTCGTAACTGTTTTACTACAAGGAGGGCGTATTGCATTCTTTTTGATATTTTTATGACTGGTTCTGCTGTCATACGCTAACTTGCTCCGCTTACTTATCATGAGTATGCACAATGGAACAGAACTCAAAAGTTTCAGGACATCCCCTGACCCAGAAACCTGGGGACGAAACAGCAGATTTGGCGAACAAAGGAATGTGGGTTATAATCTGTATCAGAGAGACACAGCAACAACGAATATACACAGCATTGACGATGAGGCACTGCAGCCACTCAGAGACAGTAATGCTAACGATAACATGGATAGATAATAACTCTGATATAGAACTGAGATCAATCTACTACTATGTAACAGTTAATACAAACAGATGCAGGCTCAACACGGCCAACCCTAGGACAGCTATTAACCTAATACAAGTATATACACCATCTAGTTTTTTCATGGAGGGAATGTTCTGGGTATCCCAATATTTTACTATAGTTGCTGCAAAAACAATGTTCACAATTTGTTCTCATCCCTTTCTTCGTGCACTATTGTAATTTCACTTTACAAGAGTTTATTATAGCCCATCCTGTTCAGGACTTTAGGAGGTGCTACACAAAATTTTTGTGACTGACTGCAATGCTACTTAATGTCCCAGTAGTCCTTCTGTCCACCCAAACACTTTGCACTTTCAGACAAAAACAAAAAAGCATTGCAAGCTTCTGAAATCTCTCTCTCTCTCGCCCTCTGTTATCATGTGCTATCATCTACCGGTTCTACACTGGTGTAATTCATGCCCCCTTTGTTCCCAGACTTTCAGCACTGCTTTGAACTTTTTCAATTTTCTACAAAAATATAACCCACAAAACAGGAATATGATGAGAATTCCGAATGGCTGTGGCTTTGACCGTGCAAGCTTTTTGTCAACATTACAGATCAGCAACTGCCAGCGCTGCGCATTCTGCTATAAATAAATTCATTATATCTACCATAGACCTCTTAAAATAAGGACTGACGGCGACCGTTCTCAGGTCCGCAAACTTGGGTCCATCGGTATTTTTAGTTTACTGTAACTTTGTCAAATGTGGTCCGTCTGCTACAAAATTTTGTACACATAGTGGCACAGACAACTTCAACAAATGCTGCAAATTCAGTGACTGTATGATTTCCGCTTTCTCTTGTGGGCACCGTGCATATATTGTGGTAAACCATACATGCTGATGTACGGTTTAGCCACAATATATGCACACACAAAAAAGTAGAAATCATACAGTAACCAAATTTGCAGCATTTGTTCAAGTTGTCTGTGACACTAAGTGTACAAAATTTTGTAGCAAACGTACAACGTTTGACAAGGTTATAGTAAAACCTAAAAATACCAATGGACCCAAGTTTGCGAACCCGAGCAAGGCTGCCGCCAGTCTTTATTTCAAGAGATTGATGACATCTAGGCCTACATATGTTACCGTACTAGAACTGGTAAAATGTGTAACAGACAACATTCAGCACATGCATATATTGGCAATAATAGTACAGCATTTCTGATAATATCGTTAATGCACTTGTGCCAATAACCACTGATATATAACAAAAAAATAAAAATTGTCTAAACTAGACAGCCACAATGATGACATATATTATATCACATTTCAGTGTGACATGAGCTCGATAAATTCTTATTGACATGTACGATATATATATAGATTCTATATATATACACATCTCACAGCAGCTAAATATTCTGCTATATGTCGATGAAACACATTCACGGTACAAACTGGCAAAACACAAACTTCACCAATTCCAAAATGACAACAACTCAAATTTACAAGCAAACAACCAACTGTCTAACAGCACAAAGCAATGCCACTATCTATCATCATATCACATTTCAAGGCATTTCTACACTTTCGCAATATCTTCCGACAAAATGGTACATGAACAAAATCTGTCAGTTGGTGCACATTGTTTTGGAAGCAAAATTCTGCTGAGAAGCAGACTCCAGTGTCTTTATATGCCGTAAACAACAGCCAGCTAGCATATCTCAACTTGAGAGCACTGGTAATGACTAATGGTACTAATGATAGTAACCATTCAGTGATAATTAGTTGGTTGCAACATGCTCAAAACATTTCAGGGATATAAAGCTTTAAATCTTCTAACAATACCTCACCTAACTCAGCCATTCAACATTCTTATTGGCTAAAGTACGATATCTACCCTGAAAAACTCTGACATTATATAAACCGCAAAAAGATCGAACAATTCAGAAAAGTGACTCTTTCTGACTAGCTGTTGGTGTTATATTTTAAAAATGATTCACTGCCTAAAAAAGCCGTGGCAAATTATCATTATTACTACTGAGATGTTGGAATAAATGACTTGTAGATAAAAACCGGTAGTCCTGACAGCAGAGAGTCGAGGGCATCATATCGGCCAAGAGTTGACAGTTTGGTCGCCAGCGCCGACACTGTCGCACTGTCACCATCACGTCTAATCCATGATGCTAGACATCCATCGGTTGGACTAATGTCTGACCTACTACTATGATCCATATTTTCAAGCTCTTCACTGCCAAGTCCAATCAGTACAGCCAGCATACACCAGTCATGACCCGTCGGATGTGACTGGTCCAGCAGTTTGGCGACAGCGCGACGAGTGCTCACCGACAGGCCCACCGACAGCGGGAGAGATGCGCTGGGTGTCAGCATCGAAAATACGTCGGTCGACCCAAACGCCACTAAATCCACAACATTTTCCACAGCATGGCTAGCTGACGAAGATTCATCATTCTTTGTCAGGTAACCGTCGAGCATTTGCCGAACGTCCCGCGGTGCATAGGCCGACAAGATGCTGGAAGACATGGGTGGTTTGGAAAGATCAGCAATGCTCAGAGATTGTTGCTCAACAGACAGACTGGGCAGGCAGTCGGCTAGCACGTTGGTTACCAAGTGACAGACGGATGCCATTAGTCGGAATGCGGCTAGCCGACAACTTGGTGTTGTGCGACATTTAATATCAATTGTGTGGCAGTCAATCGATGCCGAGATTATGACCTGTACAGTGCTGCTGAGGGCCACAAGTCGAGATCCACCGTACCACTGTTCCAGACCACAGCCACCACCAGTCAGTGCTTCCAGCTGCCGATGAAGTCGAGCCTGAATACGGGGAAAGATGCCGGTTAACTGTAGTCCGATCCCTCGAGATCCGACCAATCGTACACCTCCGTAAACCCAGCCGCTCTGCCGTCGACGGTTACCATCATCGTCATTGTCGTCATAATCGACAAAATGGTCGGACGCTTCGACAAAGTTGAGGCTCATGAACTCGAACTCGACGGTTTCCGTTTCCGAGTCGTCGACGACCGTGGAGCAGAGTTCCATCGTCTGGAGCAGGGAGACCAGCTTCACGACACTGCTGTCAGGAAACATGACATGAATCTCGTCCAGTGAGAAGCGCCCGATTGGCCGACATCGCGTCACCTGTTCATGTGACAGCAGCTGGCCAATCACGTCACAGCAGAGCCACTGCGGGCTGAGAACGACCAGATCCTCGGCACCATCAACAGCTTCAATGTAAACAATCTACACACAAAAACACACAGTGGACAAAATAACGACTACCTGGTAAAAGTCTGCATAACAACTTGTAAAATCTACCACTAGATACTTCTAACATTCACCACAAATCAACTCAATAATGAATTTGTACAGTGCAGAGGTAGAGAATGTTTCTTAAGTGCCATAATGTCATACTTAGCACTGAATGGTTTTCAATTGCATTTTTGTGGTTACCAAATCACAAAATATGGTAACAAAATCTAACCATCAAAACAGCAAAATGCAGCATTATTATGCAACTTAAAACTATTCTGCTACTGCTTAACTGCTATAGGAATTCAACTTCCCAAAAATACCTAACATTTCAATTTCCGGACGTCTCTCCAATAGCTATGCAAGTCCCGGTGATTTCTGCATATTTCCAGCAGCAAATGTAAATAAAGAAGGACCTCGCCAGCTAGCTGTAGCTGGTAGACGAGCTGATGCAGATGTTCCAGGCTGCACAGAATGTTGATCATCTGCCGCACTCGGTCGGCAAACTTGGGCCACGTCAACACCGGGTGGACGGAGAACTGCTTACGCCACGATGGGAGAGCGGAAATGGTGGCTTCCAGTAGACCTGTGCTTGCTGGTAGGTTCTACACACAGTACATTATCATCCTCTTTCATCATCACCTGCAGCAGCATGACAAAAAACAACGATGACTATTATTACAATAATAATATCATCATCATCATCATCGACAAGGCATTACTAGCGTATGAAGACTAAATTCCAGCAACATGCAAGATATATTCATGGCCATTATACAATGCACCACGATGGTTTTAGCAAATATGGTCATGCTGTGACCATTTGACACGAAAACTTAACCAGTTCACCAATATCCCAAGAAACACTACACACAAAACTTTGACGTAAATCCACTGATGGATATCAAAAATATTGTTAGCTAATGTTAGCTAGATATATATGACATACAGAACAGAAATGACATCATAGATGGGTAGACACGTATGGGCAGATAAAGAACAAGAAACCATAATGGTTCTGCCATCACTAATTGTAGTTGTGGAGAGATTATAGTCTCTCATACTCACACTGACGGTGGCTGTTCTCATCTCAGCGAGGCAAAGTCGCAGTGCTTTCAATTCGGCATAGGTCGGCCGCAAACAGTTGATGACAAACAGTCGTCGCACAACGTCAAAGTCATCAGTGAACTTGGCAGTGACAGTGTCGACAATCACCATCGAAGTGTCGGTAGCAGAGTGTCGCTCGTCTGTCACGGCGACGTCGGCGTGGGTGCCTACTATCACTACACGCGGCCGCGATAACAGCTTCCCCGCATAACCTATACATGCATGATAACAACCATCTGTTATATGTCACCGATAATTTTTTTGGACTGCTTAAGTGACTGCTATCAGACATTCCTTTTTAAGTGCTGAAAATGTGGCACAACATGTCCAAGTTGTTAAATTAGAAAGCCATACTTATAACACTACTTAATCCTACCTTTCTGATTAATCTGTATTTCTGTACCATGTGTTGCAATTTTTATGCGCAACAAGCTCTTAGCTTAAGAGACTGTCAGGCTCTACGCATGTCGCGATGGTTATTGCGACTTACCGTGTAGCCACAATACCACATGATTGGCACACCATAGTTCGTTTAAGGTCATCCAAGGTCAATGACTTTGATGTCATCTGAAAGCCAGTATTCAACTTCCTATTAGTGATCAATAGCAACCTAGGCTCTATCTAGAACCATTTAGCCACAATACACCGTTACAGAGGACAACAGACGACGCCCGCCCAAACTTCTGCCGTCAACAGATTTCGCGCTTTCGCATTTCGCAGATAACATTTTAGCTGCAAGCCTGGATTCCATCCGTTCACAGTGTTGCTGCAGCTGCTGTCAATGCGCCAGTTTTCCAACCGACCCAATGCACTGCTGTCACAGGACAGAAAGAGCCACATACACTCTGTTGAAAATCTCACTGAGTATAATGACTAGCTTAGCGCCAAGTACACGCCAGTCAACAGCTACTGCTGCAGCGCATCTTAGCCATCACAATTCTGTCTGTCCATCCGTCCATCCGTATGTCACATGGGTGGATCAGTCAAAAACGGTGCAAGCTAGGATCACCAAATCTTCACCATCAGCTGCCTGGAAGACTCTAGTTTCAGGATCCGCAAAGCTTTTACAGAAATTCGAATAGGGTCACCCCCAGCGAGGACACTAAATGAGAGGGTGGTAGAAAAAATCTGCGATTTTAAGCCAATACAGCTGAGTGAGACCAGTCGTGCCATCTGGTGCCCTTTGGCAAGTGTAAAAGAAACATCGTTGCAAGGATGGGTGAGCTTAGACTTTGTTCGCACCGGGCTTTCAAACATGCACTGCTGTTGTGTGTTCCCTTTGCGTTAGCTAAGCTTTTCTTGTAATAATAAACAACCCATGTTGATGACTCTGATTCTTTTACACTATATGAATGTGTTTAGATTGATTGTTTCATAACCCATGAGATGTTTACCGAAGGTCTGTTGCGGGGCGAGTCGAGTTTTGATAAAGTTGAGCCAGAAGACAATCTGACTGAGCTGAATGTCGGCCGAGTCCTGCATGCTGATGACTATGACATTGATACAGTTGGCATCTCCAATAAACAGGTCAAAGGTCACCTGGTATGGCTCGTAGCCAGAGAACTCCCACACGCTCACCTCACCCACACCTGCATCGGCAAAAATCAGTCAAGAAAAACCGAGAAATACCCCAGATAATGCAAACAAAACATTTTTGTTTACAACAGCAGTATGGCACTATTTCCAAAAAAGGTTTTCATATGCTTATCTCAGTAACGTAACAACAGCACTGTCAGCATATCACTTCTACAGCAATCACCAATGTGGATAGCACTCCCAAAAATACATGCAAAAATAACTTTTGGAAAAAGAACATCACCACCAGATGGCACATTTTATACAACAAGAATCTTAGAATAGCTTGGAAGTATGAAACATTATCACAATGGCGACAAAAGCAACATATCACTTATTCGATAAAATGAAAGATAAGCTTTTATATACTGATTTAACCAAACACTTAAAAGATGGTCAAATGCACGTCCACGGTATAACTAAAAAACACTAAATAGCATTTATACTCTGCTAACGAACATCAGTATAGTACTACGTCAGAAAGCGTAGACAAAACGTAGCAAATTCCAAAATGAGGAGTGCAATGTCAAATGATAATAAGAATGACGACACAGTGAGAAACGGTTCACTGACCATTGAGTGAAGTCTGTTCAACACTAATGCCGCGAGTGTAGCCAGCATGAGGCTCAGTGTGATTAGACGCATTCACATTGTGACGATGATCAGAGTCCGACATCATGTCGTCTGTCAACCAAATACACACAAAAATAAAATGAGAAAATGTCATTTTTAAAAATTTTTGATGGTAATCCAAAATCTCGCGTAAATAGTGCATCATTATTATCAAAAATTCTTCACCACTAGAGAAGTAGAAATAGGACATAAACTGACACTTTGCAATGCATTGTGAACGAATTTTAATTAATTTTACGAAGTTAAAGACACCGGCTCAAGAATGAATCACACTCAGATAACAAAGGCAAACCAGATACACATCCAGGAATTTTTCAGTGCAAAGTTTTGGACAAAATTTTGGACCGGTGGAAACAATTATCAGACCTGTTGCACTGGTCAGATGGCAGAAGTGTTCTCAGCAAAAGTTCAAAATCTTTGACTGCTTCCAGTTTCAATGAATTATAGCTTCCGTGTGATGGGTGAAACTGGCAGTTCTATCTCAATTTCTAACTGCAAATCAGTACAGTATCACATCATATCATATACCTGGGTAGGTAGATCTGACTGTAGCATCTGTAGTCTCTAGTGCAGCAGTAGCTGGAGTTCTGAACGTCGATCGTAGGAGGCCGCCGAGATACCCGCACTTGAGTGCTTCTATCAGAGCCGTCTTACCGACGCCGCTGCTACCAAACAGCTTGAGTTTGATGCGACCCAGTGGCCGACTGCACGGCTCCAATTGTCTGCCACAGTGTAACTGCCTATCCTGCATACACACAAGGCAACGCTACGCTCACACGACTACAAGTCCGAGTCCAAATTTCCATTTATAAGTTGTTTATCTATCACCTGCACAACTTCAGCAGCAGCAGCAATTGTCATGTTGGCAAAATCCCCAACGTCACTTTATATTCAAGTAAGCAAAGTGCTTTGTCCTGATATCTCAGTCTGTAAGTCCAGCTATGTGGCAAAACACAAGCTTTAATGTTTAATTACAAATAAAATTAAAAAAACGTTAAATTCTTCACAGAGGCAAGCAATACAAACGTGACAATGTAGTCAAATAAGCAACAAAGTAAATAAAAAAGGTTTGACTTGACCATACCTCAAAGTATCATCCGATCTACGACACTTGAAGATTTTATTGGAGATGGCTCTCTAGACCGGAAATAAGACAGAAAACAAGAAGCGTTTGGCATCCCACCAAAAACATCGCGGAAGCAAATGTTTCCCGTTAATCTACTATGCCAAGATGGACAGGTATGTATAATAAGTAAGCAAGTATGATGTACAATTGTACATACACTGTTGACACGTGTGACAATTTCAACGACATCAGCGTAGCCACTCCTAATAGCCGCAATCTCTGCATTACGACCATCCTGAACAGCACAACACAGACATATCCTACCAACTGATATCTGCCATCATGTCAATCGCTCTCAAACTAAATCAAACACATTTGCATGGTGCCAAAAGTAATGAGCAAATCAAAAGGTGCAGCTGGTAATTGCAGATTAAAGAGGACACTCAACTGTCAAACTGTCTTGCCTGTCCAGAAACTTAATTTCAAAGCATGTTCACTGAAAATCTCAACATAGATTATTTATGCAACAGCCAATATAAATTTTTTAATTAGTTACATGTATTTTCTGCAGCTAAAACTTTCTCCCCATGGCAATTTGCAATCGGGCCTGAGATATAAATTTGTCACACAGCCACCAAAGACTTACATCTTACCTTTTTACAGCACAAAAAAAAGCATTCATATTTATTCGATATATCTAGCATGTTTTATTTACTAACTTACTAAGTTCAACCAACGACTTCTCAATCACCCATCAGAACAGTTGTTTCGACCACACATCTGCTGACTGACACGCACATAACAAGCCTTAAAACATAGACAAGAAAGCAACTTACAGCATTCCGTAGAGTTGTCTTAGCACCATAAAGAAGTAAACAGCGAACGACCTCTGCATGACCTTGGCACACTGCAAAGTGAAGTGCCGTGTTGCCATCCTGTTAAGTGAAACATCAATCAATCATTAACAATAAACAATACACCAAACTGGAAGTTTCCTTCAAAAGTCTGACCCTGTTGGTTAGACAACAAAAATAGCACAGTGCTTAAAATAAAAACGCCCAATAGTTCTCCCCTCACAATGGCACTAACTCTGCAAAATAACAGACCGAATTAATTCAGTATAAGACAGAAATACCATTACTATTACTACCAGTATGACTTCCAACTTCTGTGCAAATAAACAATGTCTCTTCAAAGATACACCTGGTACCTGATTCACTGGACAAAATTAATATTTCACTGTCATACGATATCTGTTTGCATCTTGGCTCCTATGAATCATATTAATTTATTATAAATATCGCATCTTTGTTATTTTACTTCAAACACTTCATCAGCTGCTTCTTTACATGACCAACTAATAATCAATAAATAATGCACAAACAGAACTTGAAAGCTGCAAGCAAACAACTGTAAAGACCTTGTTCTGAAGGTTAGCATCAAGGCCACAGTTGAGAAGATAGCGAACAACATTGAGATGACCCTCAGACGCAGCAACATGCAGAGACGTGTTTCCGTTCTGTCATTCATCCAACATACACACAGAATATACAGGCTGATAATGAGTTTAGATATGCTCAACTTTATGTGTCAGTCATTAACGGCAGAGTACAAAAAAACAAACAAACAAACAAATCAACAGAAAGGAGAAAACATCAATCTGAACTAAAGATGTCAATTACAGCCTTCACAGAGCAGGCTGCGGTGCTCTAAGATAAACTGCTTTATGTAAGCAGCGAAAGCATTCTACACAGCTGCAGTGCTTTGGTGACACTGAAACACATGGTGCAGCAATTGCAAAAAAAGTTCTTTGCAGTGAACCCAGTTTAACCCGTTATCATTGAAACAGTTAAAGAACAAGCAGCTAAAACCAATCACCACACAAAAACAAACAGCGACAGATAATGGTGCTGAAACAAGAACAAGAACTGCCAGGTAGTGTATTTCAGCGTTCTCATATTGCAGGTTGGACAAAACTGGGAAGGTATGTTGCCGGTATAAGTACTACCACAACAGATGCTGCAAAGGCCTATTGCGGCTGACTGGGGTAATGTTGTGCCTGATAGCTGCAACAGCAGGTCCAATTTTCACTAGCATGGGCAACGGACGGCTGCATGATGCATTAGGTCTTGCCAATTAGCTGCCACTTTCAAGATTGTTGAGCGCTTCTGGTCAAGACTCACGTAAGAAGTGCTACAGCAAGTCCCGGACTTTTTTACCATTACCTGAGTAACTATCGTGCAAAAATTATGGAAAAAAACTAGCGAAAGAAAAACCAAGTGAGTGAGTGAGTACGGAGTACGTGTCTGATATTGCACAGTAACAGAAAACGTCGAATAACAGACAAGCAGCAATGGTACCTCATCAACGAGACGAAGGTTCTGTGGTAGTGGTTGTGTAAAACTGATGCCTTCGGTTGACCCCGTCTCAAACACCGGCGTCGTAGCAGCCGTGGTTGTCGTGGAATATGGCGGTGAGACTGACATACTGTGCTGTAACAACATAATCAAACGTTACCATTGTACAGTTATCATGTATAGCGGCGGTGAAAAACAGCTTTCCATAGAAGGCAACAGTTAACGTATTCTAAACAACATAATGATATGAATAACGATCATAATGATAATCCACAATATAGCAGCAGATCACCTGTATATGAAAGGGACTTTTAGTCATAATCCAAAGTACTACTAAAATCAGCAAAATAAAAGCCGAGCTACTGGTTACTGCAACAAATTCTACCACTACCATAGTGTGATCTGTGCCTCCATCACACTCATGCATCCTGTTAAAGCCATAGGACAGAATCAGACGCCACTTGACAAATTGACAGGTACACCTGTGTGGCCCCAAGTAACACTAGCAGATGGAAACTCTGCCACCCCCGTCAGATTTTGCATTGCACATTGTGGCCAAGCCACTGTATGACTCAAAGTGATGCCATCTAATGCTGACTGACTTTGACTTAGCCACTGTTATTTATCTACGAGAAACAAATAAATTAGATATACCACTACAGACAGGCAATCTACAGCAATAATGACAACACAAAACGAACAGTGCCCACACCTCATTATCGGTGCTGTACAAGCTGTGCACTGCCGATTGACTGTGTACGTTTGCACTATCATCTGAGTGTGGTGGTAGTGAGTTATGGTTGATGACGGTCGTCCAGACATTGTGTGGCACGTTCACATCACAATCAACCAGCATCTGATGCTTGTGAACTGTCGGTAACTGACTGTTAATCAGCTTCTGGCTTTGCTCCGCTTCACCAACCCTACACTCGACTCTCAGTGACTTCTGCCGATCTCTGTCACTGCCCGCCATCTGCATCTGAACGTTAGTTTTCTGATCCGTTTCAATGCCCATGCTGCGTGCCTTTGTCAAGTTATCAGAGGTCAGTGCGCAGTTTATGTACTGCTGCTGTCGGTCTGTTTTATTGTCCTTCCTGCGTGTTGGTGGAGACTGACAGTTCACGAGTTGGTGTCGGTTTGTTGTGTCCACTGTTAACAACTGACAGTTAGTGTTTTGGTCCGTATCGACACAGTCTGCATTGTGTGTTTGTGGCAAGTTCTCATAAGTATGTCTCTGTTGCCGGTCTGTCTCACTGCTGTCATCACAAATCTTCAGCAACCCACATTTGCTACATTTGCATTCTTTGTCCATTTCACTACTTTCATCGGTCCGCAATTTATTTGACGCAGATTTAGCCAAGACTGGTTGAGAGTTAATCTGATGGTCTGACTCACTGTCTACCCTGTGAACCGTTGACAAGTCATTGGAGACTAGCCGACAGTTAAATGGCTGCGGTTCTCTGCCTGCTTCACTGCCCTTGTGGTGACTATCCATTGCAAGGATTGCATCATCAGTTTCTCCGTTGCTGACTCCAATGAGACGATCGCGTCTGAGTTTTTTCTCACTGGATAAGGCAAGTTTGGTGCCGACATGGCTGGTGTTGCCATCGGAATTAACATCACAGTTAGATGATGGCAAGATACGATTGTTAGCACAAGTTGACTGAACATCTGAGGTAGTTTCGCATTGACTATCAGAGACTAGCTTCACTGCTTCAGCACCACTATCATGATTCACTTCCATATTTTCCGTTCTTTCACTGTCCGATTCCGAACTGTTAACCCTGTGATGATAATGCCTATCGGCATCATTAAATGAAGCTGAATTACGGCCATCAACAATGTCTGAATGACCTTCAATGACATCTAAATGACCTTCAGCCTGTGCAGAGAGCATGCTGGAGGACAAAACATACATTTTCTTATGCGTTGTCACGGCTAAATTTAAATCATCTCTACAGTTATTCGCAGTCCTGTTTCTGACATGACCCGATCTAGAATCAATAACGTCGGACTTCTCAACATCACTAGTTTTGACCTTGACATGACATGACTCAGATTCAATGATATCTGATACATTAATGCCATTCATTTTGACTTCAGCATGACACAACCTGGAATCGATGTCATCTAATGTATCGACACCATTCATGTTGATCTCGACATGACACGACCCATATTCTGTAACAGCTGATTCATTGACATAGTTTTTATTAATGACGTTATGAGACAACTCAGATTCTGTATCATCAGACTCTTCAACCCTGGTCATCTGATTTGTCATGTTGTTACAGGCATTTGTGATCAATGGTGGAGCAGGCTTCATCTACAAAAAACAACAACAACAAATAATCTTGCTTGTAACCTACAATCCAAGTACTCCTGAAACAAACAGGTAAGCATAGTACGTGCTCAGTGTGAATGTGTTTATACAAATCAGCGTGGACAATTAGAGGGTATCCGTAGCGGATCCGTGCGAACTATGCGCTGCTGAGCGAATATGCACGGACTCTGCATGTACTATGCGCGTAGTGTGAATGCCACTTAAGGCGTATTACTACAAAATAAGTGCCAGACTACAGGACTGTGCTGGCACAAATTAAGCCCCAACTAAAAGAAAACAATAAAGCAACACTTACAGCAGATATCCACGGATGAGCAAGGCACTGTTGGACTGTGGCTCGATGCCTAAACATATTCACATACAGTGCACAGATAAACTATGAGAAGTCAACAAACTTACAAACTTTACTTACTGATCTGTTTATTACACAGTGGAAAGAGATACTGGTTAAAACACTAAAAGCTGCCTGTATGCCATTAGACAGTAAGCACAATTGATTAGCAATCACTACCTATTCACTGTGGTTGACATCTAGGCAAACTCAGCCTTTCGTTCCTCAATCTCTGTACCAGTACCTACTGCTAAACAGCTGAGAAGAAGATGACACAAATGTCAGCCACGTTTTAGGGCACAAACAGAAAAAAAATCAGCAAAACCGATCTTCACTACAACAGCCATACAAACAGACAGAGACAGTGAGTGAATGAGTGAGTAGAGTTTCAATCTTGAATTACAAGTCACTTCAGAAACAGGTTTTCCTAGGCAATCAGTTGCACTTGTACTGACAACGAAAATCAAAACCAAAAGACAAAACAAAATAACAAAAACACCCAAAACAACAATAACAAATGCTCTAATATACAAGCAAGTATGCACGCACAACCTAACTAACAATGCATTCCTAAAATAACTGGTTTAGAAGCTTTTTACATGATCCAGCCAGAAAACAGATCGGGCCTAGCTGCAAGAACCCATGCAAGGCACAGAATGGCAGACCAAAAGAAAAAGGGAGAGAATAACCTTGAGTCTTTGACAAGCAGTTGACGTATGAAGTCCGTAGCATTGTCACTGACGTCGTTGAAATGCTCGTCATCAAACGTGTAGCTGAGAGCCGACACGTTGGACAGAGTGGACAGTTTGTCTGCACCGAGGAATGGAGAACAACCACTCAGACTAACACACACAGACACATACAGTGAGTGAGTGAGTGAGGGAGTAGGGTTTGACGTCCCACCTGACATTGTATAGGTCATTTCGGGGACAGCCTTTGCAGGCAAAATTGCACATACACATAATAACGAAACAAAAAGTTTAACCTTTACAGAAAGTTTAACCTTTATGAAACATAAAACACAAAAAAATGATGGAAACCTAAAATTGTAAGAACTGCCGATTATAATTGTGCATATGTATGGAAAATTGCAGTTCTAATAATATTTTCTGTTATCCTCCAGTCATCAATCTTATAATGCTGTCTATTGGAGGACAGGGGATAAAGATACAGATGCATACAGGCAGACAGTCTGCCCGCAGACACACAGACAGACACAAACATACAGACTAATTACTTACTAAGCTGTTTCTAACATGTAAACAACGACAACCAACACCAATAGTCACAAAAACATTCACTGTGTTCAAAATAATATTCACAATACTTGAGAGAAAAAGCAATACTGGATCATTTAGCAGTTATGTGCACGAGTAACACTAAACATCCTTACATGACACTAGCAACAATGCATCTTATCGTTAATGAATAAACTTTCATCCTTCAAGCCTCACAAAATTAAGCCAAGTCTACAATCTCCACAAACTGCAGCCCCTTAAACTGGCCAAATAAAACTATCACACATTCTGTCACATAACAATCATCTACAAAGCACCAAGAAACTGACAGCATTAATCAGCTACCAACCACAGATATTTACACAGTGATGCATAATTGTCCTATAACATTGAAATAACCTGGTATAAATCATCAAAAATTTATGCAGAAATGACAACGTACACAAGAAACTAGAAAATTTCCCACCACATCTTTAAGACAATACCAACAAAAACATAAAACTATCTTTGGAAAAAACGAATGACGACACTGAAACTCACAGAATGAAGGCAATGACTCCCACACTCCACATGTCAGTGGCGAGACTCAGCGGGTCAAAGTTCACCACTTCAGGAGCTGTGCATAAACAATAGCAATCCAAAACACCAACCTAATGATCGATCAACCAACCATGTTAACAGCAAATAATAATAACTTGTAAGGGCTGGCCAGCTAGCCAACAATCCCAGTAACTTTCTCTACTGTTAAACAGAACTTGTCACTTCTTCGCCAGTCATCATTATGCCTACCCACAGAGGTGTTGGTTGGAAAAACAGCTATGCTGAGTTGGCCTGCATTGCATGTTTAAAGGCCACCAATACAATACACCTGCACGCTCGTTGTTCTTCTGTGAGCGCATTATAAACGTTTGGAATTCACTTCCGAGTACTGTTAATTTTAGAAGTCTCAATACTTTTAAACAGTCTATAGGTTCTGTTGATGTTACGGTATTTTTGAAGTGTTTTTAAATTGCTCGTTTATTTTTGCTTGTGTTCTGTATTATTTAGGCTTATGGGCGGCTGTCAGTGTTGTTTCAACCTTGTCGTTTCTGTTCATTACTTGTGACCTTGAAAATGTCATTTTCTGTGTCTATGAATGAAATAAATGATGAAATAATGATGATGGTTACCAAATCAGCATTAAACCCAGTACAACATTTACAACCATTTACAAAAACGACCTAGAGCAATGACAACAGTTAACAATGATATGTTCCGTGAAACAGTTCAGTTTTGGGATGTCGTTTGAAGAGTCCAATGTCAGTGATATACTGAAGTGGTCAGCAAGACTGGGAGATAAACATACAGATTCAGACATAGCAAACAGATGGCTTGGTGGTACGACTAACAATCAGACAATTATGGTTTGACTCCCGGTTCGGTTGCTATGAGGGTCGTTCGATAAATAAGTTACAAAACAGCGTCATTCTGTGAGTTTTCCAAATATTAAAAATCTGAAATATACATTTTGTAGGAAATTTAATACTGAGTAGCAGCTGTGAGTTTTATGACGATGACGTCACTGTGACGTCATTTATAAACATTAAGTATGGCAACGCTGACATTAAGATTGTGCCGTAACAAACAGTGTGCTGTTATTGTATTTTTGTGGGCAGAAAAAAATTAATGCAAATCAGATTCACTCTGAGACGCATGCAGTATATGGCACAAGTGCTTTACAAACTGAACAGTTCACGTTTGGTGTAAGAAAATGCTAGATTGGCAGAAATTTGTATCATATACCGAGGTGCAATCAGCCATCTGTCAGTGGCATGGACAGCAGCCAGCTTTGCATCAGGCATTCAGAATTTTGCTGACAGATAAGAGAAATGTTTGAGCGAAATCGGACGATATGTTGAAAAATGAAACATTAAACTTAAGCACTTAAAGAGATGGCATTAACTTGTTAAGTTTATTTATTGTTTTCCTTCTTATGCTTGCGAGTTATGACAGATTACTGGTGAGGAAAATAGTACACGTGTAGACTGTGTTCTGTGAACAGATGACATCACAATACTGACATCATCATAAAAAAATTTCTACACGTGTTCAGAATAAAATTACCCACAAGACGTATATTTTGGATTTTTTAGATTTAGAAAATTAACAAAATGATGCTGTTTTGTAACTTATTTATCAAACGACCCTCGCTTCTAGTGGTTAGTACTCGGATGGTTAACTAACTGTCCAAGAACAAAAAAACAAACTCAGTAAACAACCAACCACCCAGGTCAACTCAGCCTTCCATCTCTTCAGGGTAGGTCAATCCAGTACCAGCCTGCCTGCCTGCGGTTGAGGTGCTGCATGCGGATAGCAAGTAACACACTGTGTGATCCCATACGACAGCTCTGTAGCACTGAGATTCTACGAAGAGCTATATAAACCTTTAACCTTTTTAAACACTGACAGTCTAGTCTGTGACAGACATATAGGCAAGCAGAGAGAGAGAGTGACATTACCAACAAACTCAGGAGTGCCAAGCATCTCTCGGCACTCGACGTTGTCAGTGAGCTTGCGTGCAAGACCAAAGTCGATAATTTTCAGATGCTCATCGTCCACCAGCATCAGGTTCTCAGGCTGCGAACACATGCAACAGACTGTACAAAATGGAAAATCAGAAAGCTAATTTTGTCACCAAATCACTCCCACGAATCCAATAAAAGTTCTGCTTCAAAAACACAAAAAAGTAACAAATAAACAAAGCAAAAATTATAGACAAGAAAAAGCCCTCATTGCTGGAATACTGGAATTTGATTCTGTTCAGGTTCTTCAGGACCACAAAAAAGTAAAAGAGTTAGGCCGGTTTGTCATCCACTTTTTGCTTTCCAGCTCTGTCCAAAAAGTGGGTTCTTGTATGGTTCATTCGGTTCAATTCCAATCTTCAGCAGAAATCAATTGACTAAATTAATTAATTAATCAAAATTAATTTTTGGAAATTAGTCGACAGCACCAGCTATAACCTATTAGCTACTGCTGCATGCTACGATACAAGTTAATTCAAAGACACCTGAGGCACTGACCTTGAGGTCAAGGTGAACAATGTTCTTCTCGTGAAGATGACGAAGACCTTCGAGGACCTGGCGTAGGAACATGGTGGCCGTTGCCTCATCCACTTTCTCACGACTGAACAAGTAGTCAAACAGCTCCCCTCCCGTCATACTGATAACACAATACATTACGCAGCATCATCAACATCATCCTCATCCTCATCATCATCATCAGCAGCAGCAGCAACAGCAGTAGTAGCAGTAAGTAACCTTGGCTAGTGGCTTGCTAGTGTAATAGCAGAGTGCTGGACTTACGATCCATAAGTCGAGTTCTCGAGACACATAAGTCACTATCAAGTGGTTATCGCTTGGAATGTCTGCGGACAGGTAAACCATCTCAGTAACTCAGCCCTCTACCCCTCCGAGGTAGGTAGATCGAGTACCGGCCTGTCTAGCTGGGGTTAAGGCGGGGCATGTTCACCTGTCAGGTGGCAGGTAACACTGTGTGATCCCATATGGCAGGTGACGCTCCGTAGCTCTGAGAAAGGTTTCCCAAAGGGCTATACCGTTTAAACCTGTCCACAACAGGTTGAATTAAAACTGAAAAATGCAACTAAAGTAACAAAAATGCTCAGAACAACTAGCAATCATTATATCAAAAATCGAACGTTCTGTATACTGACATTTCTAAACCTTACAATTGAAAACCCTACTGCTTGCTGTTCATATAACTTCAATGCTACAGTACAGAACGTTAAAAACTTAGTGCCTCTGCTCTGCATAATTTTACGGGTTACAAAAACAAGAAAAACCCAGCTAACACAAAGGGGAACGTGCAACAGCGGTGCATGTTTGAAAACCCAATAAAACAAAATCTATGTTTCTATTACAGTCGCCAGAGGGTGCCAGACGACCGGCGGCTAAATATCTATAGTGTTTTACGTGTACTCGCCAGAAGGCGTGACTTGTCTCGCTCTGCCAACGCCGTATCGGCTGGAAATCGCAAATTTTCCTACCCCCTCTCATTTAGCGCCCTCGATCGGGGTGACCCCCTTCAAATTTATGAAAAAACTTTATGGTTCCTGAAACTAGAGTCTTCCAGGCAGCCGACAGTGAAGATTTGGTGATCCTAGCTTGCACCGTTTTTGACTGATCCACCCATGTGACAGACGGACGGACAGACAGACGGACAGAATTGCGATGGCTAAGACGCGCCCAAGTAGCTGCTGTTGCGCATAAAAACAAAAAAAACACGAAACTATAGATAAATACGCCTGTCGGCAAAGGTTTTACAGTGATTAATGATTATTAAAAAACGGCAGACAATAGTCTGAGCTAAACTCTCTCCAGCACCGCACACTGGTTGATTTCTTGTGACTGACAGCTCATTATTTCCATTCAGCTGCTGCGGCGGCTCACTGTCTGTTCCAAGCACTTGTCAATAAAGCCAGCTCCTGACTATAATAATTACTGACAGTTAATATGGGCAAGACGCGTAATTTTCCATACAGGACGGTACGACCCAATAATAAACATATCATATCCAAACCCACTTATCTGTCACTTAATTACTGAGAAAATGTTCATGCAGATTTCGGTTTTTCTATAATATATACCTTTTAGTTTTAAAGTTAGGAGCTGGTACAAGACAAACAGACAGACAGACATATGTCCAAGATGCATAATGTGGCCTATTAGAACAGCGACAAAGTGAACAAAGACCAAAGTAATTTGGCAAAGAGCGAAATCGCTCCTCATTTGTAGTCGACAGATGGCAACACTGGACTGGCGGTTTTGCCGCTATTTGCAAGTGCATGTTTTGGTTCAGGGTTTAACCCCCAAAAGTCCCCTTCTCCTTCAATAAACCCCACAACTGTACCTGCGAAATGGCATCTAAATCAGGCGAATTTAAGCAGGGTGCACAAACGTGACAGACGACAAATAGACGACCGACCACGCTGCGGAGAAATGTGCAGGAATAGGCGAAATTGCCAATACTAATCGTCTAATAACGACTGCCAGTAAGAAGACTCACAGCTCGAGTATGAGGGTGACTTCGTTCTTGGTCTCGTAGACCTCGTACAGCCTGACGACGTTGTCGTGGTCGAGCTCGGTGAGTAAGGACACTTCACGCTGTATGTCGTCATAGTGGGCGCCCCGGCGACTGGACGCGCTGCGACGCTTTCTGATGGACTTGGCGGCGAACTGACGACCGGTCTGCTTGTGACGACAACGACGTACCACGGCAAATTGACCGCTGAAACACAGCACATATACACAACGCGTCATACACATTGACGTGGTGGCTTGCTGTCGCAACGGTTAGGACGTAGAATTTGGTGAGTTCAACTCCCGCTCGGTTAAAAATCCGGTCGCTGCCATGTGGTTACTCCTGTCTGCAGACCATCTTGGTAAAAAAAACCATCAAAGGCACGATTTCCACAGGTCGAACACGTCGAACAGCGTAAACGTATTAAACTTCCATATATGGATTGTGGTCGAGGATTGTGGTCGAGTTGTTTCGCGAACAGACGACATCCGTAGCGTAAACAGCGACTAGCGGCGGTTGACATGTTCGTCAAACGATTTCGTCAATTAGCTTAAACAACTTTCCGAAATCACGAATGTTTGCGCGACCGTAAACATGTTCGACCTACCAGAATCACGCCTCAAATCAGCCTTACATCCCTCCCGAGTAAATAACCGACGTATACCAACCTGCTTGGCTGGGGTTAACGCGGGCACGTTCACCCGCATCGAATGCCAGGTAACAATGTGTGATCTCACATGGCAGGTGACGCTCCAAGATGGCTTAACATTACGAGCAATGTACAGTACACCCTTTAACCTTTAGCATCACATCAGTGAAACTATTGCACAACAACACGGGAGTTCTGACGGTCGACGGCAGGCGGCGCCACGTTTAAGGAAACGAGCGCTGCGAATGAAGGATGAAGGTCAGGGAGTCCGAAATCGTAGAAGCTGGAACTTACTATAAGCTTACTACAAGTTCGTTCGTTAACAATTAAAGCGGTCTTCTGGACGAATTATTCAAAATCCTGAAGCACGGCACGCGATATTTACACCAAAAAGATCCAGTAAAACGTGCTAACTGAACATACGGTAGAAATGTGCTAGACGTACGGACAAAGCCATAAACGGCTATGGGATGTCACACATAAATATGCAATAACCGTGACCAGAATGGTCATCATGGGTGATGCCGACCTAAGTCGTCCAGCATTCTTTATTCACGTGGGAAGCACTACAAAGGTCAAAAAATCATCAAAAATCGTACACTGCAAAATGTCTTCAGGTTTACGTGAGCCCTATCTGCTGTTCGTAAAGAATCCCCCAAAAATTAGCCAGAACCGACGAAAAAAATCCAAACTATATTATAAAAAGCTAACTGATCTGTCCATAGCGCATAGCTAGATAGTCTTCCATGAAAATATAAAAAAAATAAGCTCACTCGGAACTTTTTCAGATAACTGGATTGTGCATACATGCCCGTACGAAAGCATAACCTCATCAGCAGTGGCAATTAACATCAGTATCATCTAGAATTGCTTGACGTTCAGCACTGTGATGACCTTTGCGTTATCAACACACAGTCAACACTGTTCGACGACGGCATAAATAACGCCGCGCTTTGGGTCTCAGTCTCCTAGAAATCAACAGAACTATAAAGGTGCATAGCTGCAGATTAACTTCAATGGAGGACATAAAACACGATGAGACACGATATGCAGATATTGATGTTTGGACTCGTTTTTTATGAATGGACGGGCGCCCACCCACTAACGGTCACATCCACGCATCCGGTCATAAACAAGCAGCTGACTGGGACTACTGCATTCCAGCAGTTGTATAATCAAGTGAAGTATGATGGGTATGGGCCACAGAGAGAGCGTAACGGTAAAACACCTGTCATAGAGGAATGCGGCTTGCCACGTGCCGATGCACACACCCAGCGTTACTTACTGACAGCCCAACTGACCGACAGACGATAGCTATATAGCCCGCCACCGCCGCCGCAATTTAACCACAAAACTAAAACTAAAACTAAAACGTCACGACAGTGTATTCCGTCTGAATTGAAAGACAGTCACACTAGTAAACAATAAGTAGTTTTAAATCGCGCCTTAAAGGCCCTTAAGTCATGGCTTTATGGTGCAAAAGTTACCAGGACACGAGTAACCGGTGCGCCAATTTTTAGACAGATCAAAAGGTCAAAGTTTGGCGGACGGCCGCACACGGCGCACAGTATGTCGCCACTGGGCCGACATAGTTTTTCCAGTTTACCTCGAATCCTGCAGGTTTTACGTGCGCAGGCCAGGTTGGTGGTAGTCTGGTTATCAGCAAACTATACGCCTATCTGAGCAATCAGTGCTAACCGAATGTCAGAGTTAAGTCAATGTTTTCAGCTGAGATTTTTCGGAATGCCTTCATATCAGTTTGTTCCAGTATGCATCAGGCATCCAGGGGCGAAACTCCCGGGGAGCTGGGGAGTTGCAATACAATCCCCACATCATGAGGTGGGCGTTACTAATATCTTTTAACCCCCAGATCTTAAAAAAATGCACCAAATTTGACAGCAATGAACTACTCTAACTATTACAATTACAGCTGCAATCGATACTATTATTCCACACTGAAACAGTTGGCAAATAACCCTAACCCTAATACAAAACCGCAGAACTGCGGGAAAATTGTCAATGAATTGGATCAAAAGTAGAATTAAAGGCAATATTTAGCTACAAATTTTCAGCATCCGGAGAGACTTCGTCCGGCCAGACCCACCAGAGCTCCAGGGTTCCGCTCCTAAGGCCTAAGCGCCACTGGGGGCTTCCGTCCCCACAGACTCCAGACAGTTCTCAGAAC
>Ga0056128_1000678_pt1 | contig 32822 bp, 11 predicted proteins | sample WorMetLIZISLAND2_FD_71113 | JGI IMG/M metagenome (GOLD analysis project Ga0056128, IMG submission 71113) | Marine gutless worms symbiont microbial communities from Max Planck institute for Marine Microbiology, Germany - Olavius geniculatus... ...
CCTATAGGGGGGTTTTCGGGGATGGGCCATCGAACGCCGACAATTGCATTTTCCCCCGACCGACCCCCGTTGCCATGGCAACGAAATTTGGGACAAAATGGGCTATAACTCGGCTTGTGTACGAGATTTTTGCGAGATTTTTGCGCCTATAGAGAGGTTTTCGGGGATGGGCCATCGAATGCTGCCAATCGCAAGTATTCCAAGAAAGTCAAGGTTTGGTTATTTACATGTAGGTCTTAATGTTTATGTATGTATGGTACTGCATTGTAGAATACTTATACAGTTAACTGTATGAAAAAATTTAGAAGTTGCTATCACAGATGTATAAAGACATTTTTTTGGTTATGACAGCCTGTATAGTGTTACAGCTAGGCCTATTTTTTGGGGATTTGCAGCTTCCCAGCTTTGACACTTTTTTGTGTAATTATAAATTTTCGTATATGCAGTTCGCAAATGTCATGTAGTGGTAATGCTGTAGTTAAATATCTCGTCAGTATTGGATTGTGATGTGTATATATTTCATTTTTGCTTTTTACCACTGTTTTATTGCTTTTCATCATCATCATCATTTTATTTGCCAGCAAAAGCATAACATAGTGCACAAAGTTGACACAAACATACAGTTGGCAAGACATACCAGGCTCATAGAGCACTTACTGTTTTTATTATTTTACCTATGTACTATGGACGTTTTCTGTCAGAAATAAAACTTGATTGATTAATTGATTGATTACATATTAAGATGGGTAGAAACTGAACGAGTTAAACGGACCGGGCAGAAATACGGCTACGTCTGCACAGATCTTCAATCAGTCTCATCCGCTGTAGTTTGATACATAAGGTGAGCCAAAAAGTATCTCCCTATTCTGAGTTTATTTTTCTTTTGTTTTGATGCATTATATTTGTACTTTTTGCTTACTCGTGTATCAGTTTCATTAAATAATGTGGTTCTTCGTTTGCCAATGTGAACAAGTTCTAGCTGTTTTCATGCTAATAAATTATAATTTCGTCACAGGGGTTGGATTAACTAATGACGAACGCCGTTTTATTATATCTCCGTGTGGGGAAAGCTGACAAAAAACACTGACTGGGGTGCCAAAAGTAGTATCAAACTAAATGCTTATTTGTAACATAATTCACTAAGTTTTGAGTAGGCCTAATTTAAACTAAATAATTTATAACATATGTAAAAATTGTTCAAACAGTATAAATGGCTGGTGTTTTGCAGTTTATATGGCATATTGATTCAGTGAAAGTGGCTGTAAACGGCCCAAGTCCAAGTCGCATCATTTTAGTTAACTGTTATAAAGCGCTAATTGGCTTAATCAAATGCTAATTTGTCAATATTCATTAATCTTCCGGTTGCTAGTACATCTTAATACCCTAAAAATCAGCTTTAAAGTACTCACTTTTTCCTTTTCATGGCTTCGGCTATATTCGGAACTGTGACGTCGTCTGCAGGAGAGAGTTGCTAACCAGTTTTATTGCCTCGAGGCCAATGCGGCTTATTTTACGGCCAAAAAGCCTCAAAATGTCAAATTTTTCATCAATAGTTAACCCGCTGAAAACTGCAATATTCCAGCACATTGCTAATTTTACTAACCACGCTAGTGAACAAATAAACAATGACGTAATTTCTGATGTAATTTACTTGTACTATAAATCTAACATTATTCTGAGGAAAATTAACGGATTTAGTATTTTCAAACGCTAATCAGTTTGTCAACCAATCGTCCTGAGAGTGACGTCATCAGTATTTGTGGCACGTTTGGGTGAGTTTGGCTGGCACAACGTATTTGTGATAAAATTACTTCAAAGCGATGTTTTCATTTTAATTGATCAGCGTATTATTAATTAGTGTTACCTTCGACACACATTTAGCCAATATCGTTTTTTCATGTGACTTGGACTTTTAAAAAGTCCCGGAAAATTTCGAGAATACAACCCTGCAATTGGTCGGGTTAGCAGACTGCTAAGTAGCGCTACGACGCATCTATAAAGAAGTCTGTCCGGCAAGATAGACAGACGGACAAACACACGGACACACAGACAGACAACAGAACGAGCGTCAGACGCCGTCGTATGACGTCACCGATGACGTCACTGGTTGACGATGATGACGTCATAGTGCCCATGCCGCCCGAGACCATTCGCTTTCTTCCTGCTGCGAACGTGTCTGCGCGCCAAGCAGAAGCACTAAAAGCAACCAAAGATATGAAACCAAAACACAAAATAAATCTATTATATTAATACGTACATACATCGGTCGAAAACGAAATATCGACAACAAATTAGAAACTGTCTAACACACTTAACGACGTATGGTTATTGCCTTCAGAAGCAAATAAATATATTGAACACCTTAAAGTTAAATTTAAAAAGTGTGTAACCTCAAGGTCAACTCAGCCTTTCATCCATCCGGAGTAAGTAGGGCCTAAACTAAGTACCTGTCTGCTTAGCTGGTTTTTAAAACAACACTGTGTGATGCCACAGCCATATGGCATGTGACGCTCCGTAGCTCTGCGTAGCTACACGATCGAGCAAACGTCGAGCAAACATCGAGCTGGCTCGTCCAGGCTCCACCTAACATATAGCCAGCTTGTCGAGCCAGCTCGTCGAGCCAGCTCGTCGAGCCAGCTTGATTGTGTAAATGGGATATAATACACAATAGACCGTGTTGAAACGTATGTATTTCATGGCCGTGATCGACGGCGTGTTCTGCCTGGACGTGCGTACGTGTGATATACGAACGAAAGCTGAAACGTAATGAGGTGTTTACACGATCAAGCAAACGTCCAGCAAACTTCCTGTAAATGTATTCAAAATACGCGTGCTAATGCTGGACGTTTGCTGGACGTTTGCTGGATAGTGTAAACACCCTACAAGTAGGCGCACCGCGCGATGCAGTAGCTTTGTATCCGTGATCTGGCAGTATAAACAAGTATCTGTCTGAAAGCTTAAATCGGTAATCAGCGCCGCTGCGGATACTCTATGGGTTTTATGGCTCGAAAGAAAGCAAAAAAGACGAAGAAAATAATTTTGCAGTTTTTGTTCTAAACAGGCTGTCACTTTAATCTAGCACCAAAGTAAAAAACATCAATGTTTAAAATAAAAATAACATGACAGATATGGGTACAGATATGCAAAAATCAACTTTTTAAAATCATAGCAACTAAAAAAATAACTATAACTAACAAGAAATCTGAGCTACTGCTCATGTGACGCGCGAGAGCCTAGCAGTTCCTGTTCGGAGGTAATCTTGTTTTATCTCCATCCATTTTGTTGTAATTCACTTTTTGCAGCCAAAATCGCCAAAAAATTACTAAAACACCTATTTTAAGGTTCAAGGTTATTCAAGGTTATCGACATTTACAATCCTAAGAAGGTCGTCGCCAGTGCTTGTTACGTTAAGCAGCATGTCTGTGTTCATCTGCAACCATTTTCACGTTAGACAAGCTAATAACGGTAGAATAACGCCATTTTAATGGGGATGCCCCACATTTATCCTTTCGTTCGTAGACGCAGCGGCATGAAATTTTGTCACGAAATACTAGAGACCCTATGCCTAGACCCTATATGGTGAAAACCCGAAGTCTCCATCGAGTCTGGTCTTGGAACGGTACCGGGACGTGACAGACACCAAGACGGACAGACGGACGGACAGGCGGACGGACAGAATTACTGTAGCTAATACGCGCTATAGCTATGCTGGCTCCCGCGCGTAAAACTATATACCTTGAAGCTGGTGGACGAACGTGTAGTGAGCGCTGAAGCCGATGGCGTCATAAACGTCGTTCGACTTGAACGAGACACGGAAAAAATTGCCGTCTGATATGACGAAAGTGTTTCCGGTCATCACGTGACTGCCGCACAGTGGTGACATCTTGCGGTCGACCAGGTCCACGTTAAAGTTGGAGAAGATGACGTAATCGCTTTGCGTCTCTTCCAGACATCTGACAACCAACCAAATAAACCAAAGTTTTGATTTACCAGCGTCGACACTGTAATATATAGCACATAGACCACAATCCACAAAAACAATTCACGAGTCTAAGAAGTTAAAATCTAAACAAAAAGCTAAAAACAGTCTTCGTCGTACAACACACGCAAAAGGAAAATACACTGTCAATGCAGGTAGTTTTCGCCTGAAGTTTGTAGTTATGTACACCGGTACGGGTGAGGTACGGTGAACTACTTTATTTTATCCTATCGGATTTAGGGGAGAGTAATCATTTACGTTTTCTTCCACGAGCGCAATAATACACTCGAATTTTTGACTTTCGTGTGCTCTTGACGTTGATTCCACGCTCCTGTCGCGTTCTGAGATGTGCTGCTAACAAACTTCGTGATCTAAATAGGTAAGTAAATAAATGTTATATAGTGCGGTGCGCCAAAGAGGCAGCTAAGTTAATTGGCTTAATCTGCTGCACAATCGCCTTATTCAACAAGAGAGATGCCGCGGAGCGAAAATAACGGCCGCTGGTAACCGACAGACTCATTTAGGGACGGAAAACAGTGCGTCCGTGGCGAAGGCATAAGAGCACTGAGAGGAAAAAGAGAAAATGACTAACTAGACGAATACAAAGCAGAATGCATTCATTTTAAAACGAACTTACCCTGGCGAGACGCCTTCGACGTCGAAGAATATGAATCGTATATGGACGCGCTGTCGGTCGTTGCCATAGAATAGATAATGACACTGCGTCTCACGTGGGTACAAACCCGGATAGTTGGGTGTGGTAAACGTGCCGTTGACAGACGCCGAACTTCGGTACGTGAAACTACAAACTACCAATACACACCAGTCGATATTACGACCCTTGTTATATTCACTGACGTAGTCATAAAAGAGGGGCATTAGGGGCACCTGCCTCCCTCCTTTAAGAGCCTACTCATTTACTCAAAAGAGTGGCAAAACTGCACTAAAGCGCGACATTCTCATAGAAAACAATCCAAAACATTTCTGGAAAAGGGGCTCAGCCCCCGCCCTAAATCCTTCTAGTGGTGGGGAGGTGACACCCCTCCTCACATAGCTACATTTACCCTCCAAGTGTCCCCCTATATACAGTACCTAGCTACGCCACTGGTTATATTACGTGTAATATTTAACTTATTTATTATCAAAATCGCACATACGAAGTAAGCCTTAAAAACAACAGAGTAATACAATGCAAAAGAAAAAAATGAAAAAAAGATGAAAACATAAAAATATTTTTAAAAACTAGGAAACACCCACAGGAGACCCATACATAAAGACCGATTTCAGATAATCACGATTTGTCTGTAAATCACAACAAAAACAAATCGCTGAGCTCGTGTTTGAAATGTTTGAAATAACTAATATAATATAATAATATAATATAATAATATAATATCTTGTTAATAGCTGCATACTTACTTTGCTTGTTTTCGTCCTGAAGCCCGGTGGATATGCCGAAATCTGCGTTCACAGCAATTAACAGACTAACGGTTATGGGGTGTTCACACAATCCAGCAAACGTCCAGCAAACTTCCAGCAAATGTAATGCTGGACGTTTGCTGAAAGTTTGCTGGATCGTGTAAACACCCTACTAATCTCGTTCACGCGTACACTACAGAAATTACAAAATGTTCAAAAACTACATCTAAAAACAGATCGACTCCGTTAAGTTAGCTGCTCGTGTGCTGGAAATACTTCTACCAACAATCGGCAAAGTGCATTTGTTCAGAATCGAGCGAAATTTGCAATAACGGCAAAATAATAGCTGATTAAACAGAAAACGAACTTCGTTTACAAGACATGTCTGTTTTTTTAAAGCAGTAAGCAGACTCTGCCTATGTAAGCTATATTCAACAGTTTCATGTAAATCATTAGGAGGGCCTATTTGCTAAAATGATATTAACGCAGACAATCTACGCTCGTTGCTTACACCATGCAGCAAAAATAATAGTCTGTTATTAGCGGACACATTACCAATAGAATAAGCTTACCTCACTGACAGTGCGCACATGTCAGGTTAAAATCCATAGGACTAAGACAGAAAGACAGAAATAAAGACAATCAGATGGAAACAAAAAACGTTGAAAACACATTGTACAAGTCTAGTATTTAAACCTACTGAACAAACATTTTAAAAATATACATTATATATAGCAGTGGGACGTACTGGTAATAAAACGGTAGCTGGCGTTGAAACCATGAGGGTGTTGTGACGATAACGCTGATGATGACGTCACTAGTGGGCGTGGTATGGTGACAAAGACGATATCTAGCCGCTGATTGGCGCTCATGATAGTGGGCGGGACTTTGCTGCCGCAGTAGGTACCCAGTTGACGCCGATCGCCGTCGGTTAGAGTCACGGTTACTGATAGCGAGTCAGAGTGGTCACAACTAAACACGATGTGCACAATACCAATACGAACGTAGCCTATCGAATCATCGTCATTAAATCAATAATGTAAGATCCTTGCCAAGCCATAAGAACCATAGGGTGGCGCTGATTTCCCCTTCTTTAATGTTTAACCAGACGCCAGTTTACACCGCAAAACCACGGATACGAAGGTAGTGCATCGCGCGGTGTGCCTATGTGTTTACGTCCCAGCTTTTGCTCGTATTCATCGCGCCCACCCACGAAGGAATGGCTAGGCTGAGTAGACCTAGGTGGCTGGTTACGTCGGAGATGGTCTAGGCCTAGCAGTTGGATCTCAAAGTGCATCGAAGTGCATTGTTAGAAAAAAAACTTACAGACTCCCTGGCTGGATCAACGGGAGAAACACGTAGACAAATATGGCAAATCGAGAGAGTTAAAACTAAAGCCGAAAAAAAGATATGAGCAGCTGGACATGAAAGTTTGACCCAACTGCGAATTTCAGCGTAATTGCTGTTACCAACGATAGTATTGTGAAGTCGCCGAGTTATGTAAACTGTTTAATTACGGCGTATATTAACGTAAGATTATGCTTAAAGCAAAACATAACGTGATAACAACAATTGGCCCACCGCGAAACTTCTAAAAACGCCTCCGACGTTTATTTGAACATTTTTTCCAATACCGCCTGGCGTTGTTTATTTGTACAGATACAACAACCGCAATAATTAAGCCTAATCCCCACATCGTTTATTGCAAATCCCGCATTTATCAGAATTTAGAAGTTTCGTGGTATGCAGCGTGCAGCGTACTCGTGCGGATCGAGTGGGTCGCCGGCGCTGTAGTGCAGCTGAAAGTCGCTGAACTCCACTTGCACACGTTCATCAGTCTGTGCCTCGAATGCAAACTGACACGAGCGTTCGACGGCAGGGTATGACTTGGGATAGAGCGGCGACGTTAGGATGCCGGATTTGTGATCCGCAGAACTCACCAGCCGGCCTCCACAACCTGTCAGCACAGCACGACAGCGTTGTGTCAGCAAATAGGCCACTGTTTTATTCAAAGTTTTTAATCATTTTGCCCAAGCTCTTTTTAACAAAATTCAGTGGCATGAACACTGTCAAAAATATTTTCCTACCTGACGAGAAAAACTTCAGTCCAGCGTTATGTCCCCGTGAACATTAGTTGTGTAAAGGTACATATGTTTTTAAATGTTTTTCTTAATTAATATTTTTTGAAGTTTTGTATGTTTGTCTTTTGTGTTTTGCATTTGCGTTTGTTTTATTCAACAAATCACTTACTTACTTACTGATTTGTTTCGTTTCCAGTTTATTTTTTTCATCTGCGAAGTGTCGTAACATTGAATTAGTTGTCCTATATCTCTTCTATAGAACCTGAGTCGTTTTGACTTAATTACAAAATATCTTCAAGAAAATTATAAATTAAGAGCAAAGAGATTCTAACCTTCGCTGTCGGTTGACAAGTGTGACGGCGCAATGTTAACCAGCGGAGAGTCTCTCGGATCATCCGTGTTTGCATCTAGGCCTACGCACACGACAAACAACAAAACATACAAACTTGTGAATTAAAATACACGCAGAGATAACCAAAAAAATACAAAAACAGTTTTTAAAAATTTTAGAAAGCACCCGGCAAAAATACAACGACAGTGAAACGTGAAAATAGTCCAGAGTAAGCCAAACTACGGCCAATAACTTTACCTGTTAGACGAGCAAAGTTTATACCGCCACCCATAGTTGTCTCCAGTTTTCAACGCACTTTTGCAACAGTGACGACAATATCATTTACTATTGTATTCCAACGCTTTTCACGAGATCTGCTTAATTTTACGTTTTAGGTCCTGACATTTTTTGCCATTTTCTGAAAAGAGTCACTTCGCAAGACTAATGCATGCAAGACGTTTGGCGGCAAACTGGCAATTTGAACATAAAACCTCCTAAATTCGTCATCGAAACGAATAAAAATGGCGGTATCAAAACAGTTCATAATTAATACGCCAAACAAAATGGAGGTTAAATGGATTACAAAAAAACTGCAAATGATCATAATGTCACTAGAAGTGAGTGACGGTAAATTACCCGGTAGAGACTCTGATGGTTTGACGCCGGGCGACTGTAGACCAGTTGACACACCGTGCGGAGAGGCAGGCAGTGACGGCAACTGCTCGGTCACCGGGGGGCGGGACTGCTGATGTAGCAGACTGTCAGCGGTGGCGGCTATGAACTGAAACGTGGCCGAAAAACCCTGACGTTCGTCCACGTGGTCCGTCGTGAACTCCACCAGACTCGACAGTCCAGTTGATATGATAACGGGAAGTGTTGTTAAAGTGTCACTAACGTTCCGGTCTGACTGAAAGCTGAACTTGCTAGGTCAGGCTAGACTCCATAGAAAACTGTCCACTCTCTGTCCACCTTATCGACTGTCCACGTGTCCACTGTGTCCAGTGAGCGTGGACGGATGCAGTCCAGTGGATATGATGGTAGGAAGTGTTGTGCTGGTAGTGGAAGTGAGATGGTAACTGGAGCAGTGTTTGGCTAGCACTGGAGCACTTCGTACGGAGCCATCACGCACCGTTATGACGTCATGCTTCTCTGCCGTGCACCTGTGTATAGCCAACTTATTAACTGTAAAACGCACTTCTACGTTAAAATAGCTATATTTTAAAAACTATATTAGATGTTGTAATGCAATTTGCAAAACAAATTGTCCAAAACGTCTTCTGCCTATACTGTAAATTTCGTGAAATATCTGCTACATTTTCGAAGATACATACTTTTCATAAGAAATTGTTTTATTGGCACATTCTACAAACAGATTTAGCCCAAATAAATAAATTAATTGTTTGATTGCTGCCAACAATTCTCGCCACAATGCTATACAGCGTCGGCCATCTTTTATTTATATCTATACCAACTATTCATGCACCTACAATGTATTTTCAAAATTCGTTCACTGGCACATTCTGCCGAAAAGCAATGATGAAATTATCAAGCGTCTCGCCACATTTTAACGGCGTCGCCATGCACTGCCGTCTGAAATATAAATTTTTAAATAATTACTAAACCCAAAAATACGCATTTTTGTTCAACTCTATTGGTTTTCCATCGCTGACATAATCACACTTTACATTCCACACTAAAGAAACGATGGTTTATATATCGTGTAATATTATACAAAAGTTTACTACTAATCATTTATTTACTTACTTACTTTCTTACTTGTTTACTTATTTGCTTACTTACTTATTGATTCATAACATGAACATTTCGCTGATTAAATTTGAACCATAGTACTTTACGTAAGGTCAAACACTATCTCATTTAAACGTTCAGTTTATATTGTAAACAGCCTTCGGCATACTGGAATTTACTGAAAATAGCAGTAATCGAGTCTCAGTATACACGGCGCTTCATAAAAAGGGACCCCCTTTTGTTTTTCTCATAATTCACTCAAATGATGATCAATTTATACAAAATTTTTACCAGTTGTAGCTAAAGAAATACTAATTCAAAATATTGCAACAAAATATGGCAGTTAATTAAATATTTTTTGCTAGTCGTGACGTAATGCTGACATCATAATGTGTCACGGGTACAAGCTTGATAGTCTCAACTGGTGCTGTCTATCGCTACCCTGATCCGATGGTGAAAAATTTGGTTCGCTGATGACAAATTTTTAAAGTTTTACAGTTGCAGCCACAATAAACGTGCAAAGCGATTACATTTACGTGTCTGTGAGGATAGCTGTAATTTTACATGTTTGAGCAAAACAGTGCACTAGCACACTGAGCTTGCAAAATAATGGCGTTTTTGGATTGCAGGACGCTTGATTTCATGTTCCCATGTTGCTTAGTCCAAAAACGATAAAAATTTTCATTAGCGAACCAAATTAAGTTCACCGTCAAAGCTGGGTAGCAACTGGCAGCACCAGTTGAGACTATCAAGCTTGTACCCGTGACACATTATGACGTCAGCATTACGTCACGACTAACAAAAATATTTAACTAACTGCCATATTTTGTTGCAATATTTTGAATAAGTATCTCTTCAGCTATAACTGGTAAAAATTTTGTGTAAATTGACCATCATTTGAGTGAATTATGAGAAAAACAAAAAGGGGTCCTTTTATGAAACACCGTGTAGTATACCGAGTGTCGGCTGACGGTTGTAGCTGTATTGAGTTGAAGCTGATTTGAACTCTTTCTCCCGGCTGTGCGTAGAAGTAGTACAAACACACGGCGTCAGGCGGGTAATTCTGGGGGTAGTTGGGCGAGAAAAATCTACCACTTTTGGAGGTTCTCGAGCTGTAGAAATCGTACGTACAAGGCGACTCCCAGCGCCGACTGCCACCCACCATCTCAAACGCGTCTGAACATTACATTATCAACAATAATTGTAGTACCGTAAATGAGTTTTACCAAAACGTCATCAAGAATTTACGCGAGGAGAGATGTGGCTTTAAACCCCCATCCAAAGTAAATTTTTATAGCCTAAAAATTAAACGTTACAGCTCAAAATTGTAGGTTATAGCTCAGAACTGTACGAAAGTGCGTATAGTCGGCTTATTTTTGGCATTAAAAAAAGGAAAAAAAGTGAAATAAAACGAAATAAAAAAAGAAGAAAACTAGAAAAAAACAAAAACCAAACAAACAAAAAAGAAAAAAAGTACAAATTAAACCGGAATAAAGTTCGTAAGTATGTAAGTTGTCAGCAATTGTATAGCGCGCCATCAAAACAGGGTCCGACCGTGTGACGCAATCTGGATTTACCTGACTGACCCGTCGTGATCCACCCCGACCTAAACTGACCCGGCGATCCGGTAAACAGTTTACGCTTCTAGTCTGAAAAGTTTCAAAAACAGTCTGTAGACCGTAGTGTTTCTAGTTATAAAGATTGTGTAAACCTTTGTCGAGGAAGCGATAGATTCCTCGGAACCCAGTGTAATTGTAGTTTGCACGCTGTCGCCATCGTGCGTCGTCCGCATGAAACTCTAGAATGAGACTGCGCTGCGACGAATAGAACTTGCTCTGTATAAGAGCGGATCGATTGCCACACAACGTGAAGCTTGGCGCAGATCCTTCTGCCACTTCTGGTCGCTCGAGATCAACGTACAACCGAACTGAGTCAGCACATCTAGCAGACACGCACACATTACACATATACGTACAGACAGACACTAACTAAGTGAAATACAGCAAGCAAGCAATAGCAATTATTACAGGGTGACGCATGAAAAGGTAGAAGTGAATCGTGGATGCCACTAGTAGGCCTATTTTACCAAGCAATCGGACAGTTTTGCAGCATTGGCGGCGCTGGAAATCTGAAGCTGAGAGGCACAGAGAGATATCGATGTTGTCTTTGCAACAATGACATTTAATAAGTCACGCTTTGACGCGTTGCGTTAACAGCGGGCATCGTCGTCGTCGTCGTTATTTGCCGTGCCCGCTCCGGGCGTTGGCGATGGTAGTGGGCACTACCGGTATATCATCGCCACCAACATTTCTCTTTGAGGGAGCAACCCTAGATGGAAAAAAGGGCAAAGTCAAGGGCACATGGCAGGCAGCTGCTCCCTGCCATCTCTTTTTCGAACCCCCATGTTTTGCAGTCAATGGCGGTTGTTCACACTTCCGTGCAATGTTAGAGGCTATGTTATTTCTGGAACTGCCCATTTGTCAATTGCACCTTTGTCTATCAATATTGAACACCTCAAAGTTAACGTGACGTAGACTGAACTCTTCGAGTACAAACTACGGTGACTCGCCCAGTTTATAAATAATGCTACTACTATTGAGCGTGAGCAAATATCATTATGTCTCGAAGAAAATAACGCGAAGCGAGCAACAATAAAACGCGACTAATTCTTCGCCTGCGGTGTGTTTTCACGCCGTCTCGACGACAAGAATAGCCGTGCCGTATGTTTTCACCTGCCCCCTGGAGTGTCAGCTTTCACACGCTAGGGGACAGCACCGCGCCGGCTAACTACTCTATGCTGCTGCTGCTGCAGATGATGATGATAATCTCTCTCACACATTTTCCCTGTCTGATATTGCTGTTTTTATAGCTGTTTGCTCAACATGACAATTTTGCGAGTTTAACTCTATATTGTTGTTCTTTTTGTTTGTTTGTTTGTTTTTTTGTCTACCAATATTTGTTTGGTGAAATAAAGATTATCATTATTGACAGGCCAACTGCTCTCCGATAAATAGCTGCAGAAATACCAGCCGAAATGACGCTGGCAAAATAACGACATTTCAGAACTTAGGACTTCTTGAACCCGGAGCATAGGGTATAAAAGTGTTCACTGCTTTGCGGTATTCGTATACAGTGGCTTAAAGTGGGTGACTGTTTGCGGACTGGGAAACCGTCTCGGCATCACCAAAGTCAACCCTCCGTTCTGGGCAAATTAAATATACCGGCCCGTTTGGCTAGGATTAAGGCGGGAGTGTTGAGGTACGTTGAGTGGTAAGCGATGATGATTCCATGCGACAGGTAACGCTCCGTAACTCTGTGATTGGTTCTTGACATAATTTTTTATTAAAAAAACATAAAACAAATGTGCGTATCTCCTCGTGTCACGAGGAGATACGCACATTTGTTTTATGTTTAGGCTCGTGTGATTTCATCTCAGAGCTACAAATAAGATCATAGGCTTAACATTATCATAATATCCAACCATATGGGATCACACAGCCATAATTATTTTAACTGTCATCGTAATTACCGTCACTGCCCATCACTAATTCAGTCTGTCGCCTGGTCTAAAGCTTAACTGTTGTACAGTAAATACAAAATAATCATAATTATTCCACTCCAAGATGCTCGCAGTGTCTCTCTGTCACACAGCGTGCCGTGCGTAGGCCTGTACGTCCATTACTGAAACACACGTCGTGAGTTTGTTTTATCGATTTCTCACACGCTCGACGTTGTCGATTTCTCTCTACTAAGTGCATCTTTCACTATTTTCGGCTACATCCGCTCAGCAAACTAAGCAACATGCTAAGTAGTCTACTATAGTCTAATATGCAATATCAAATGTTGTCCAGAAACTACGTAAACCTATTGTATGTAACACGCGCGTTTAACGGCAAGTTTCAGCGTTTTAGAATAGAACCGCGTCTTCTAGGCCTATATATTCTGTGTCACTATTTCTTCTACATGCTGAATCTGTTTATTAAGTTACACTATGTTAATTGATTTACGTGCAATTAAGTAGTAAAATTTACAGAGTATACAGTGAGGGTAAGACGTAAGAGTGGACTATCTACTTCTATTAAGACAACAAGAAGCAGTAGCTAAATGACTAAAATGCCAATCCTACATCAGACAAACGGCTGCCAACTTAAGTCATTTTACCTCGAATACCCCCACAGAGCAGAATCTACCGCTGGGGTATGTAACTTGTACGTACTGTTGTGAAATTGGACAGGGCGGCTGAAGGTCGAAGTCGGCGAATTCGACCTCTACGATTTCTCCAAGGTCACCGATGAACGTGTACAGCACACAGTTGATGTCGGGCGGGTAAGGCTGAGGGTAATTGACCGAAATGAAGGAACCTTGAGACTGACCGAAGCTCTCGTAGACCAAGCACTGACAAGCTGCAGACAACAATCACTCAAACAATCGTCCAGATACAGCTGTGTCTCAGAAAAAAGGAACCCCCAACATTGAAGCCCATAGCTAAGTCAACAAGCAACTAGCACGAACGAGTTGAGTGACCCAAGAGACGGAGCATCAATGCGAGAGCGCTGTAGAGAACATACATATCTAAGAACCAGGATGACAAAAATGGACAAAAGATAGATTTCGACAGAGCCAGAAGTCGAGTACAAATACAATGATGGTAAATCGAGTGCTATTGTACCTTGCTCAATGTGATATGAACTTTCGAATGCGATGCATTGGTCCGCAGCTGAAACGGCAAAAAAACAACAATAATTGCATGCCAACAGTCAGTTTACTTATAAACGCCGATCTGACTTGGAGTACCAGCGGTAAATGTATTCTTTTTGTCATATAATTTACAATTGCTTCCAACGGCTTTGTGGCAGGGAAGCGAGCAATAGCGTCTACCCCTAAATTTTAGCCTACCGGAGTAAGCCTATTTTCTTTCAAAAGTACAACATTTTTAGCTAAAAATTCCCAATTAAAAGAAATTCCGGAGCAAAATCAAGCTTTTAAGCACCCATAATCTCTTATATGTCGAAAATTGCAGCTAGCGCCTGATCTCTGTCAAAAATTTATAGTTGTTTGTCAGAAAATTGCAATTTTTTGCTTTCCTGTACTTTCTTAACCCACGACGCAGTTGGACATATTTTTCACTATCTTAATTTGCTATCCACAAACAATAGGATGTCGTATTTAGGTCAGCTACGTGCGATAATTTACGAAAAATAAAAAGAAAATTAAAAAAAAAACCAAAAAAATGTGCAGCTCAAAAACAGAAAAACAAATGTATAAATAGACTGTTTTGAATCGCATTATGGATATAGGCCGATGACGGACTTTTCCGTTATAAGTTTGTATGATAAAAACGCGTCGATTAGCAAGTGTACAGTATAATAGGGGATAACCGTAACTGAAACAATCGGCTTTGACCTGATTAATCATCGGCATACATAAATCACATCTAAACGTGACCGATTATGTGACATTTGGGAGATTGCAAACGATGTCCGAATCGCAGTATGGTAAGTTGCTGTGAGAACTCGAGTACTTTTTTTGCAGCGTTACGCTAGGACACGATAACGGTAGGCCTATTACTGAGTCTGCAACAGTTACTGGAGGTCTTGCCTTAATAGTAATAATAATACAAGATTTATATACATAGCGCCATAAAGTCCGAAGATACAAAGGCGCTTAATGCTTGATGAACGCTTAAAGTTTGTATTGTCGATGAGCAGACAAACAGAAAGACAAACAAAGATCAAATCGTAAAACATTGACTTAATTTGTTCAAAAAAATTAGTTGTTAATAACCACAAAACGGTAATCCGTTTTTTTCAGCTCAAAGGTTTGTTTTTTCATATGATTTTGTGTACACGCATATAAATAGACGCTTATCTTTATTCCACTTTAGAGGTGAATAAATGTAGCCTATAATTATATCATAACAAAAAGTTATACGAATATACTAATACTTACATGGTTTGCCGGCGTAGCTGAGCGTGGCTATGATACAGGACACAATAAACAACAGAGATGACGACGACGACGCAGCAGCAGTAGCGACAGATTCATCTCTCATCATCATCGTCATTTTCATCAGCTGCAGGCAGACAAAAGCATTATGATTATGACATCATGACATTGTGATTATAATGATCCATAATAATTTATGGTGGCGGCGTGGCACAGCGGTAGCGCGTTTCATCCGATCAACGAAGTTACTCTACGCCGGGCCGGGTTAGTACTTGGATGGGTGACTGCCTGCGGGCAGGTAAACCATCTCAATGTGTAATCAGCCGCCTAGGTCAACTTAGCCTTCCACTCCTTCGGGGTAAATAAATCGAGTACCGGCCTATCTGGCTGAGCTTAAGGCGGGGCGCGTTCACCTGTGTGTCGGGTGGTAGGTAAAACTGTGTGATCCCATATGGCAGGTGACGCTCCGTGGCTTTGTGAGGGCTTCTAGTCACCAGTCTGACTTGCGTAAGAAGCGCTGTAGCAAGTGAAGGACCTTTGATCTCGTAAACGAAATGGACTAAAATCGTTTTATCGGAACAGAAACAGAACACGGAACTTCAGCCGTAAGTAATAATGATTAAGTTATTAATTGCTTTTAGCACTAATTATATTAAACAACTTTTACGGTAAAGAACACCTGAAAACCGTATAGCTATAACCGTCGCATTATAAAGCATACGTGACAAGTGAACAAACAAATAGAAATATACGAACTCAAAAACACAACAATCAGCGAAATAAATAAGGCACGATGCAAGTTTTTGCTGTCTGTTCCGGCGAGAATATAAACTAAGTCGTGAAAGCAGTACATTTAAGTCGAGTTTTTAAGTTGGATTTACCTCACTGCTCAGCGTTATGTAATCTTCGCGTGATGATGAAAAACGTGGCGTCTTAAAGCCGAAAGCCGTCCAAGAACTAGGTAAGCTACCGCAGCTCTGACGTAACCGGGACGCTGATAGCGCTAACAAGGTCTCTGTTTGCATAGGATTGCGCCCTTAAATGCTCACTAACGTATGTTTTTGTCCGTTCATATATTTTTTTAAAGTGTTGCATTATGTATGTTTTGTATGCCTACCTTTAGTTTTCTGTAGCTCACTGAGGGTCTTATTTTATGTTCTGCCTTACTTTTGTTTTATGCATAAAAGATTTACTTACTTACTTACTTTGACGAAAACATTTCTGCACGTTATTGTTTCCAGTACGCTAGCTTATAATTTTATTTACTGATTTATTGTTGAAAACATTTTCCGTTACAGACATTCGCTTAAATAACCCACAAGACTCCCTTTTTACATGCTGCGTAATACCCCGTTTACACGATGAAGCTGGCTCAACGAGCGGCTATATGTTACCTGGATGAGCCAGCTTGATGTCTGCTCGATCGTGTAAACGGGGTATAACATCCACCACTACGAAGCTCCTAGACAACTGCAATCTCGGGACGTGAACGTTTTAAGCAACATTGCAACAGTCTTGTCGTGTCTCATTCACAGTGTAAAATGGTCTTCCTCAAACTGTCACTTTTGACGTAACCGCTACTATTGGTACATTTGAAAATAGGCTTAAATCTGCTCTATACAGTCGTGCCTTCTAGCAGTGATACGTGACTTTACCGCATTTGCGATTTTTCACTGTTACAGTGAGTGACTTAACGTGCGTTTAACCTTGACTTAGACTATTGACAATGTCCTGGCAACGTTGACGGATTAGCGCGCTTCGTCACCTGCAACTTCGCGATTCCAAACCCGGCTTATCCAGAATGATAAACTAATAACAAGTCCAACAGATCGAAGTGGTGGAATTCAATTTTTATTCAACGAAGCTGATCCCACGCGGCCATAATTATTCCCGGCATCACGATATGTTGACTACAGTCCCCAGCGTGTACCATCAACGTCGTCGTCGTTGTATGCTAATCCGTGAGTACATTGTAATGGGGCGGCAGCATTAATCGTTAAACGGGGACGCTGTACCGTGTTTCAAAAAGACGCGTACAGAGCGACGTAACTGAACAAAACTAACTAGGTTTAGTTTTTTTAACGAACTGACCAATGGGCAAGCAGTAATGCATTACAGTAGGCACTTTCCAACGGCGTCGGTGGCCTACGTGACTAACCTCACGTACTCGTCAACCAATGACCAATGAGATCGACCTGCTTGCCCATTGGTCACTTCATCAAAAACTAAACAATGTCAGTTCAGTTCAGTTACGTCACTCTGTACGCGCCTTAAGCTTATCGGTAACGTGGCGCGCTTTCGCCGGCCCCGTGACTACGGATGCAGCGCTGACAAGACCCGGAGACCCGCGACTGATAAATCCACTTCTCGCTGACAGCCAGGCACCGACTGGCCCAGTGTGCTCTGCCTGGAACAAGTTGTCAGCGACTAACAGTGATTTAGCTTCATGGCGCTCGGCCCACTGTAGGCTAAATCCAATTACCGACTGCTTAACAGCGTTTAGTGTCTATATCCGTCCGTGTGTTGTAAGTGGTTTGTCTGCTGCGTCGTGATGCTCGTATACGCTACGTCGGTGCATTTATTACTGCTGGTGGCGATATTTTGGTCACAGAAAAAAACAAGTAGTCCAGCTAAGGCTAGGGTGGGCTGACCGTAGCGCTTATATTTTAAGGCCAACGGCCGACTTCTTATCGCGGAAAGAGAACGATTTCCTAGAGTAACTGCTGTCCCATACACGCTATGGTGACGCTGCTACATCGAGCGCGACAATCAAAACTAGAATACGATACGGTAGTTCGGCGCACGCGGATGATAGCTGCAGACAAAAACTTTGCGTTCAAAATTGCGGCCAAACCGCTGCAGATAGAGACATGGTTATCATTGACAAACCACATGCTCGTCATCTAATGGTACCATTGCCAACCCCTTACTACGTACCGTTTAGCGACAATACATGCGTTACAGAAAAACGACAGACGACAGACAACCGACAAAGAGACAGACGACATATCATACACGAGACTTCTTTTTTGACCCAACGGTCGGCAAAGAACAGTAGGTGCATCGCGCGATAGCGTAATAGTTTATTTTTAAAAATTGTACAACGCGACAGAAAAGAACCGAACAGCACTGACATAGACCTATTTCAGTTCATTTCTGTCGCTTTGTAAGGGGCCTTCACACCTTTAGGCAGGGGAGTGACTGTAACAGCATATTTTTGCGCTAAGCTTTGCAAAAATTATTTTGTATTTGTTAAGCTTAATATTTCTCTTTACATCAAATTTTTTTTCTACTTTCACACGAAATCTATGCGCAAGCTCTCCTTCTCCTAAACACGTTCTTGGTCTAATGCATAGCATAACGTTAACGTACATTTCGTTTAATATTGACAAAAGTGATGAATTGAGAATAAATGGGCCTTCGGACACGGAATGAATGAATGCATCCACTCTGTCCATACATAATGACACGAACGATACGAATGAATAATTTCTATATTCTGACGTTTCAAATCGTTTCACCAACAGCATTTGACGGCACTGTATGAGGCTGAACCTAAGATTGCGAGGCGAGCACGGTGGTGTTTTTGTACGGCGTGACCCCAGGGGCCGTCCGTCTCCGCTGTCTATATTAATGTGCGCTGAGCTACTGCATCGTTAATTAGATTTCACATTCGCCGTCCGGCACAACCGATAATATCCATGTTCAATCATAATACGTCACACAGAGCCTACTAGCCTGTACTGGAGGATGCATGATTTTATGCATATGTTCAGAGCGCTTGGTCGTCGTTCGTGGTCGTCGTCGTCTAATGCACGGTTATGATATGTAGACTCTAGAATGCAATAAATGACAGTGAGACGTCTTGCGGGGGCGTAACTAATTCCCCGGGGCTTAGAAAGAGACGGGAGGCTGCAGTCTTCACGTTTTAAGGTAGGGTTGCTAACCTATTCCAGCGATCTTAATGTAATGAAATTTCCGTGAACAAGAGTACTTATATAGTCCAAGATTAGTGGCGTATTTAAAATTTATGAGCCGGAGTCAAAGGACGAAGCTGAGCCATTCTTGTTAGGCTAACTAACGCCGCAAAAATTTTGATGTTTCATGAAGCAAAATTGTGCAAAATTTCAGCGGCGCGAGGCATGGCAGATCAATGTTCTTTAAATACGCCGATGTATAAAGTAGTATACAGAATTACAGAAATGTTGTTGCTGCCTTAAGTTTAAGTCAAAGTTCGTGCGTGTTAATATTCAGCTACAATTCTTGAGCTTTGTCGCCACACCCTTTAAGAGGGCTTTTTCTGGATCCCGTTGAGGGTTATTCCTGTTCTAGAATTTCATTGACTTTATACAGGAAGTTGCGCCCTTGCGTCTTGCACTGCAGCATTTACGATTACAAACTTTACGACGGTATGTTCTTGAAACGGCGGAAGCTGTGTCTCAAGTTATATAGCCAAGTAGGCCTAAGTCAAGTCAACGGACACACGCAGTCGCTACACAATACACGTAGCCAGTAAGTCTATGTGTTATGACGCCAGACCACGTCGTTGCATCAGATTAGTTCCAACTAACAGCAACGTTATTGCTATGAGAATTAGTTTTCGCAGACACAATATGCCAGTTCGCAGAATTCTAACACAATGTAGCCGCAAAGCAAGAAAAACCGACGGCACTACAATCACTCAATCAAACGATAAGTAAAGAAGTAGGACCTTAATAGCAAATAAAAAAGAAAAAACAAACAACCTAGCCAAAAACTAAACAAGTAAAGCACGCAGTTACTTAGTCTACTTTGTTCACACACCAAAAAACAAAAGCTTGAGAGGCGATAGAGATTTAAAAAGTAAAAAAACACTGAATACAATCAAAACTCAAGCAATAGAAATAAAACTAGCTAATGTGTGTACGAAAATCTATGTTATGCCAACAAAATTAACAGAAATAAAACGTTGCATAACGACGAAACGGTATCAGAGCACCATGGACTGCATGCAGAGCTGCACAGTGAAAATTGGTTTAGTATTTACCGAAACAGAAAACATGAAATTACGTGGAGCCTTTTGATCAGAGGCAAACAGCCTCAATCATATATTTTAGTGACACACACCGCAGGCCTATTTAGCAAGTACTAGGCTATGTACTATTTGAGCACATGTTTACGTAAATATACTTATTATGTCCTATGGGCGGACGTGATATAAATAGAAAACACGAAAACTAAGTGGAGAAAAATTTTGAATTAAAAACACTCTACTAACTACTTGTGTTATAAAAATGGGTTTAGCCGCCATTCGTTTATTTACCTGTTGAAAATGATAACAGTATGCACGCTTTTTCAAACATTTCAGTAGCCTACTTTTTCCTCGTCATGCTGTATGCATTTATCACACAATGTCATAGATTGACGAGAGAAAAGTATCTAAAAGCAAAGCATGACATTTAGCTGTTTATTTGACTTAGCAATGGCATCGTTTTGTGCTGTAGACGACCAGTCACCGGTGAGACAAGATGGCCAGTCATTCAATCAACCAGTCAGAATGGCCCTTAATTAGCAAAGTTTGCCTAATCATCATCATCGTTTATTACGCCAAAAGGCAGCAGCACACAATAAAATACACTAAAAACACTAAAAAACTCAAACTACGAGTAAACTACGAGTATGCTCAAAGGCACACTCAAAAAAATGTCACATCAACACAGCCTCCAACGACATTGCAAATGCACTCCATACAACCGGTTTAACTGCCACACTATACGAGATAACATCATATTTAGAGCCAATAGCAACAGATTCAGATGATAACGTCCAAGTACGATTTCCTGAGGAGCCAGATTTTGCGACTTTGGCAAAAAGTCGCCTGAAAGTGGCTAAGTTGTAACTATCTCCTTCAGCAAAGTGCTTCAGACATGAGATCAGATGACAGACAGGCGGACAGATGGCCGGCAAGCTTAGAATTATTATTATTTGCATCAGACATCGGCAAGCAAGCTTAGCTTAGCAGAGCTGGGGTCACACGCATATAAAGCCCGGGAATGACTCATGGAACATTTGGCAGATTAAACAATTTAGAATATTTACGACTTATTTTACTTAACCTGCTGACCTATTAAACACAGGCTGACACGTGTGCGTGACCTCATTACATTTTGACCCACGGTGATGCGTGACACATTTCTCCTCGCCTCCCTTTCCTTTTCGCTACGTTTGTGTATCTTTTAGATTCCTTAGCCAGTTAGCTTATAAGAATAGAGTAGTTTCTTTTACAGCCTCCTGCAACGGAAAAGTCATATTGGCTAAATGAACCGGACAAGTGAGCAGCAAAAAGCAAAAACGTTGGGTATTGTGAGAAGAAAATTAATGTATTCTTACAGTCGCATCTGTGTTGAGCTGTGTTTTCGGCGCATTGAGCGTAAGACATTCTGTCGTCCAGCTGCCGTCCGTCTCTTAAAAGATCCTTCTCTATTTTTTTAATTTAAACTTCAAAAATACACGAGCATTTTCTGTTTGCTTTTAATGTCTTACTGGAACCAAATGTTTTCTGTTTTATTAGCTGTTGTGTAATACTACACGGAATGTTGTAAAATAAATATTAAACAAATTAAAACAATATTCCTTTGTTCCGACTTTTGCGGCAGACTGCAACTGGAAACAGCGAAAATTTTAAAGCTCTGACAGCTGCTGCGCAGTTCAGCACGACCATTCCACTGAGACGTCATGGTGACTGCACGGCGACAGACGGCTGCTGCTGCAGATGTCGTTGATGGTTAGATTGAATGCGTGATGACAGATGAGTGACGGCAGCACTGAAGTACACTACAGGCAGTGCTATAGGATCACCGAGAGCCTTGAACCACGCCACGTCCACGTATCTGTGTCATTGCGTGATCAGAATGATGCGTGCAAACGTCGAGCCGCGACGCAATTATTAACTATTGTTCTATCGACATCCACGCAGCGTCACCTCGGGGTCTAAGTTAAACCCCAAAGTAACGCTACTATAGTAGACAATGATTGTAAATGATTACTAATTCTATTATTGCACACATTTTTCACCTTTCAGGAAAGGGGAAAGAAAGGTAATGGAAAGAGAAGGGGGAAGGGGAAGGAAAAGGACAGACCGAAATGATGTCATGGCTATATGAGTGACCAGACTACAGTGATATACGCCCAGGGCCTGTGGGCTAGGCTGGGCTGCAGACAGGTCAGACGGATTACGCTAATCGTAAGCTATGAAAGCGAAGATAAGCCCGGATTAGCCGCAGCCATCGGCAAGCAAGCTATCGGGCGACTGTTTCGGGGCATTTTATGCTGAAATGTAGCGGTAAATAGCTATCGTAGTTTGAAAGTGATGCTTTGGGGTTTGTTGACGTATATATAAATCGGTCAGTGCTCAGTGCATGTGCATTATGTTATGCTATTATAACTAAACAAACGTGACTATGCCGCTTGAGCTGAACAAAAAAAACAAATAATTTCGTTAATGTAATGGCTGGTCTTTCGTATATAGCGTAGGCATACTAAGGTACATAGACGTTAATGGAAACCAAATATCAGCTGACGAGAGTGCTCAAAATCTAGAGACCAGCGTTCAAACTTTTACAGCCAAAACCGTTTCCACAACATCGAACATTTTTAAAGTTTGAGTTTCTGCTTTTAACTATCCAATAAAGCAGCACGGACATAAAAACGTCCATGGACAATTTCTGCATGTTTTGTATATTTCGCTTCATGTATTATTGTATTATTCAGCTATCCAGCTTTCGAGGTGCAAGTGTGTTCAGTAAACTCAGTTCAGTTCATGCTACTTTACGTCTACTGACGCCGCCATTGCGCCTCCACTGTCCTATCACTCAAGTTGTCCGCATCGGTGACAGGTTTCGCTATAGCCAGGGGCTGCCATAGCGAAAGGCCACAATAGTCAAAGTATACGCTACAAAGTGGGCCAAAAAATATTTCCAACTTTTTGTGTGAACTTCCTCAAATCTTTACCAAATTTGATAATTTTTGGTACGCAAATGACCAAGACGATAGAATCACGTGAAACACACTCATTCAAAAACAAGTTGGGATTTTTTGGCCCACCCTATATATATATATATATACGCCTTAGCTAGAAAAGCAATTTATTTCTATTTCTAGCTATATCACTAATCCCAACTTTGATCCTTGCGCTGTTAAGACTTCGGACTAATAATCTGTCCCTGTTCGCATCCAAGCAACAATAGAAACCACCCAAAAACTGGCCGACTACCAATGGTTTAACGATGTAACATTTTCAGCAAGTCTGCCATGTCCCCCACCGTGTGGCGTCGACGTTGCGGTCTTGAGAGCAGCTGCAGCGCCCCGGCGACAAGAAAGTGAGACAAACGCGCATTTGTCGTGTGACGCCGATCCCTCTATATTCTACACGTAGTTGTTCTAGTGGTCCTAGACCTAGACTAGACCCCTGCATGTATGCACCGCGGGCCAATTGATCACGATATATTCATACGCCTCTCGGTGTCTCAGGTCCTATAGCTAACTTCACGACGTCGCGCCGGTGCTAGTTTGATGACACTATTACCAGCAGCTCGAGACGACGCCTACTCGCTGTGCATTTAGATGTACCCAGGAAACATTCTACATACTACATACTACGCAGAAAGCAATAAACACATTATGACTCTTTGAGCTGACGTGAATAGAAACTGGTGTCGAAATAATGTTGGATTGAGAGCCCAAAAGTCTCGTGTCGCAAGCCCTCCTACAGAATGTAATCATTGCATTTGTCACCTTGAAATAGACTGCATGCTCACCTGCAGCGTTTTTTACAGCCAAGCAAAGGTCACTCCATTTGCACGCAGATCAGCTGGACAATGTAACGACTTGACTGTTCGTTCTGCAGTTTCATGTAGGCCTACGCACACCTTTTACCCACTGTTTCCTTCTCACTTGGTCGCGATAAACAACCGGGAACTAAATTCCGACATCTATCGCATAGAAAATCAGTGACAGAAAAAGGAACAATAGCAATGCTCAGGGCATAAATATAAAAAACATTTTTTTTATTTTTTTTAAATAAAAGTATAAAAACGTGTTTTTATGTTTTTTTTAACTTTTTTAATCTTTTGTTTATTTTTTTTTGTTTTTTGTTATTTTTATAAATGTTTTGTGCTTTATATTGTCATGTTTTTTGTTCTTGTTAAATCGTTAAAATAAATTGCCACAAATGTGTTAAAACTGTTAAAGTGACTAGTATACTTGGTATTTGTTCTAACACTTGATTGTTTAGTTCAAATATGAGTATGTACCATAATCACGGTTACATAAAATAAAAATGTCTAAAGTAAAAAGTAGCGATAGGAAACATCTGCAGTTTAACGCTTTTATAATGTTTTATAATGTTTTTATACAAAGTATAAAAACATGTTTTTTATTTGCAAACAAATGTTTTTAACATCTATGGCACAGAGGTCGAGAGTTGCGACCGACTCGGGCCATTAAGATAAAGCATCTCAAGATCAAGAATAAGATTCTTTTGTGGCTTTCGTGGTCTCTGGAAAGTCTTTTGAAGGCGCAACATAACATGTTTTTTGACTTTGAACTTACGATCAAGAGGTCGTGGGTTTAATTCTCGATCCGGTCGCTGGATGGGAGACTTTCCGCGGAGGTAAACAATCTTAGCGTATAACCAAAAACCAAGTTTAACCCAGCCTTCCATCTTTCTGAGGTAAAGGTGAATTGAGTACCAACCAGCATGTCTGGCCGGGGTTGAAGCCGGGCGGGGAGGGGCGCCTATCGACGTCCGTCGGGTACCAGATAATTACACTGTGTGATCCCATAGGCCCTAATTTCAGGCATCTCTAAAATGTGTTACCGTTGAGAGCTATAGACAACCTTCCATGACCTAATTTGTGACACTCTCGTACCTATGTCACCTCGTACAGTGCTGTGATCACTGGTTAGTGGTTACGCGCAGTGTGTGTCACACGGTGATTTAGACGCGATCAACGACTTGATGCAGCAACATTAGATCATTCCAGAACTCTCACAAAAAGAGAACGGGAGAGAGCGGTGAATATAGCGGTAATTGGCAGACACACGCCATGCTATGCAGTCAGAGTCAGAGTGAAATCAGTGATGACTAGCTACTAGACCAGACCAGATCGTGTCACGTACGTACTGCTGCCACTATGTACTATGTTTGCATGCTGCGCTAAAAGCTGTGCTGAGTGGCTTAGTGCTTACTGATTAAGCCCAGTAACAACACAGTCATGACGACGGAGCATTACGAGATCTCTAAGCACACAGTATATTGACTTAATCAGCCAGCTTTGCTCTCTCTTCATAAACTTCATGACACTCGGTGTCCCACCGAGTGTTGCCGTCTCATCAACAGTAAATGTCGCCGATAGCTGAAAAAAAAACAAAAACAAAACGTAAAACAGTTTATCTCCGCTAATTCGCCTGATTTTATCCACGTAAGGTTGTAGAAACGCCACCATGCAGCCTACAACCATAGAAATTAAAAGTAGAAACACACGAAATGGATAATTAAAAAGCTAAAGTAAAGAAACATCTAACATTTAAAAAATTAAAATATGCTGTGATAAGTTAAAACGTTTACTGTAAAAGTAAGTTTTGAGTTGTCTTAAAACGCTGTTCGAGTTCTGGCATTTCGAATTTCAAGAGGCAACAGGCGCTGCAAGCAGCAGACTCTGTCATAGTGAATGCACCGCCTGCCAGTCTTCTTGTTCTAACGACAGCAAACATCAAATCGATCACGTGACAGTGATGTAGGAACTTAGAAAGTGACGTTCTGTTAGTGGCCAGGTTAATGGTTTAATTCATGTTGTCTGCACAGTATAGCCCTACAAAGCAGCTGCTAGTTTATGCTATAATCAGTTTATTGTCATTCAGATGCATTACTCAGACGATTGCGTATATTGGCATTGAGAAAGGCGCCGATGCATGGCATCGGATAGCGTGGGATGGGGACATCTAATCAACGCGCATGAGCCGGTGTTTTATGCTGCTGGTTGATTAACGCTATTGAGAGAAAACAACAATCACGGTTAACAGCTTCTCTCCTCTCTCATGACCGATCTAATAATATGCTACTACATGTAACCTGCAATGCATGACATGAAAATCCACCCAATGCAGTGTTTCTGACATGCTGCCGCTATGTCAATTTAAATTATACACGGTTAGCCTAAAGTATAATAGGAATATACTGCACCTGTAGCGCCAAATGGCAAAACTGCTGTCTTTCTGTACAAAAAAAATCCACCATTAAGCACCAGATAGGGCCTAACGCTCCATGTCTACGGTGAAAACGAGTAACAGTGTTACCCATTGGCTCCGCCACTGGCCCTACACCCCTTATGTAGTCAAGGGGTAACACTATAGGGCCGATCAAAACAGGAATGAAGAAATGATAAGGTAAGTGACACAAAGATCAAGCCTCATCAAATAGGCCCTATGCTTTGGACTCTGCCGCGCTGACGCGACAAAATCTCGGCGGCTTTCTTTCCGGTCCACCGTGTACATAATTAGATAAAGCAATCAGCATAGAGCACAGTATGAAGAGTAAAAGCAGCTGTCGAGTGGTTAAGTCTCTGCAGGGCCTCGGCGCATTGAGAAGGCTCGGTGCGAAAGCGCCTTGAAGCAGACTTAAGACTCAATCCCATCTGCAGTCTGGTCACATACACGGACCGAGATCAGTCCCTAGCTGTACGGAGTTAGAGTTGCAGTACTCAGCGTGTTCGCCAGGGCGGCGACACCAACGACACCGCTGGCTGGTAGGCCCTATACACCACATGTATACGCAGATGCTTCAGTTATGTCAGCTGACCATATTCGATAGGATGCTAATATTTCTCACCGTAAGACTTACAATGTACGAGAGATATTTTGACGTAAAATTACCACAGAAAAATATCTGAACTCTACGTTCTCAAGCTAAAAATCAGTGTAGGCCTAATAGTTCCTCCATTACGTTTTGCCCCTTTTTCCTTTAACCGTTAACACAGAACCCTAACCCATTTCCTCCCTCCTGCATGTCAGTAACTGTCTCCGTAGCTGTAGGGAGTTCGATGCGTTCTTTCGATCTAGCCCTATCCCCACATTAGCCAAGACCCGGAACCAAGAAAAAAACATTGCATAAAAATAACCAAAGTCGTCACCACTCGATGTGATTTTCGAGGTTGAAAGCACAGACATGCATTTGCGGCTAATGCTTTGCCCCAGACACAACTGAGGTACCTTCAAACATTCCTCTAGAATAGACCCGACAGCTAGATTTAATATGGAGAGCCGCCGGGTGAAGACGAACCCTCCCTCCCTGGGAAAAGTCTGTCTATACGTAGGCCCCGAGGAAAATCATGCAGCTATCTACAGGCGTTACGTCGCTGTGAGAACACTTAGTCACAAATCCACGGACATGCTACACTATACGCAGGCTTAGATCTACGCGAAATCACTGCAGTAAAGAAAGCCACGCGACCGGACAACTGCAGCGGAAACAACGCCGACGACGGACGCTGGAGTTTATCAGCCATTCCGATCAAGCAAGTTGCTGGTCAGCGGACTGCAGGCGACGCACAGCCGGGAATTCCCACGACTGCCGGGAGCTGCCATACCCACGACGCTGTGGGCTAGACAACGGCGTCAGGCGTTGAAAAGTTGGAATTCAAGGGCAGGGAGTTGCAATGTTGAATTTTCCCACAAACTGTTGCAACTTTCCGACTAAATACACTATAGGGGCTTTAAGTTTAATGTTGCCACTAATTTCCCCCTAACACAATAGCTAAAAGCGGAAACCCATCGCAGAGCTACGGAGCGTCACCTGCCATATGGGATTACACAGTATTACTTGCCACCCGAGTGACCGCACGCATTTTGACCCGCCCCGCCTTAATCCCAGCCAGACAGACCGGAGGGATGGAAGACTGAGTTAACCATGGAGTTGGTTATATACCTGTATGGCTTACCTGTCCGCAGAAAGTCACCCATCGACGTAGTAACGGCTTAATAGCGACCCGACCGAGAGTCAAGCCCACGACCTCGAGGTCTTAAGTCCGAAGAAATTTGCATTCTAAGTTTGTTTTATTTTGCAAGAAAATTTTCGACAGACTAAAATTTCGGAGGGAAAGCACACCCCTTGTCACGACGCCATTGGATTTAGCTGTTGGTTTTCCGTATCCGTGGCCCAGCACAGACAGTCAGAAAAGCTTTGCTATATCTGCGTTTATCGCTTCTTGCCAAAGACATAGCGACAGTTGCTATTGCTTGATAATTGACTGTCGTATAGGCTATTGATTCGCTGTACATTAATCATTGCACAACCACTGGCAGAAAAATCATTCTGAACGAATCGTCTTCTTCATCGAAATTAAATTATAGTCGTAGTGGTATATGACTAGATTTATATTTTCCCGTTCGTTGTGCGAAGAAAGACGCCAGATGTGTAACAGTCGTAGGCCTCTACACTCGCCAGCAGGTAAAATGAACCGCTAAAAACGCAATGAGTAGGGACCAACTTAATTCACGATTTCACGGCCGTGACATTTTCCGTGAAATTGACCTCCTTCCGTGAAAAACGCTGATTTCCGTGAAATCCGTGTTTTTTCGTGAATTTTAGCGCTTTTAGTTTAATTTATGACAATTCCAGAGTTTTATCAGCAACTTTTGTACGGATGTTGCTGTTTGCTACGTGTCGCACTTTAGCACTAAGTAGTTGACATTGACTGTCTTGAGTCTTGACTTAGTGTAGTAATCATTCTTTGTTCAGAAATTTCTTCGTTCGCATTAGCGCAGCACCTCGAAATAACGTCTGTGTGGCCCGTGAATTTCCGAAACTCTTTCCGTAAATTTTCCGTGAAATTTGACACATTTTAAAAATTCTGCCGTGAAATCATGCATTTTTTCCCGTGAATTCGGTTGGTTCCTAGCAATGAGATACGGCGATCTTGACAAGCCTCTGAATTCATCTCAATCATCTGCTTACTAGAAAAAGTCAAGATGTTAGGCTAATGTCTAAATAGCCTATGTCATATTGAACAATTTTTTTCTTTTGCATGATATCTGCTACTTTCCCCATGTACGTTGCAGTTCAAAGCACTAATATCTTAAGCGTAATAATTCCTATGCTTTCAGTTGCCGCCCCTCCCCCAAATCACCGTTTCTACATTTTTGTTAGACCCCTCAGAAATATTAATGTAGTTTTTTGTTTGCTTTTTAAGTTTTACTGAAACGAAACTGACTACATCCAGTTTGTTATGTTGCAGCATTTTTTTATTGTGGTTTTCAATGTGTTACCTAGTTTTTTATCAGCCGCTGTGTTACGTAGAATTACACGGAATGTCGCAAAATAACAATTTTAAAAAATAAAATAAATCTCCCGTCCTTACTTTTTTCGCAGACTGCATGGGAATTCGACTTATCAAGATTTCAGTTCACTAGACCGTACAGCCGAAATGGCATGATCTGTGGGATTTGCAGCGTAATACGTCTACGCTGAACGATGGGATTATATCAGTCCAGACATAAGACGGATTGTATTTACTCTATTAGAAACGTGAATAAGCTTACAATCTGCACCTGAGGATTTTTCAGACTGCCCGTAAAGGGTTCGCAAAAGACAGATAGCAAACAAGCGTCGCCAAACGATGCATTGTATACGCGTAATACCCCGTTTACACAATGAAACAAACATCAAGCAAACATAAAGCAATTAGAGCACACGTCGTGCACATGTTTATTAAATACGTTTGAAACGTAATCACGGTTTGTATGATGTCTGCTTGATGTTTGCTTGATGTTTGCTTCATCGTGTTAACGGAGTGTAACACTCAGATTGCACTACATTGTGAGTAAAAAATGAAATCTGTCACCAATTTTTTGTCTATTTTTGCTAAATAGTAGATAAAACGATTTTTAATTTTTACTGGCACACTTTATGGACAATATGGGACCAAAAGCATCACCAAAGACTTAATCACTTTTTAAACGCGTCGCTATACTACCATGTGAAATGTTTTGTAGTCTTTTAAACGTTGGCATATATACGAGTAGTACTATATACGGCTTGATATATGGTTAGTTCACAACGTTTTAGCGTCGTCGTCGATGCCATGTGGATGGAATGAGACAAAAAAACTGCAGTAACGACGTCACGTTACGCGACGCGACGTAAGTGCGATGATAAATAAGTAAAGACACTGCAGGCGCGGCAACAGCGCTGCTGTCGAATACATGAATCAACCATGCAGCACATTCGTTGACTTCTTTCCTTCATTCGTTTCCGGCTGAGTGGACACACTGCGCGCTGTGCGCGTCTGTTGATCTGTTCCTCTGTCGAAGATTGGACACATTGGCATTTCTTTCTAATTTTGTTGCTTCGCAATTGATTAGATTTATAATTAGCTCAAGTTGGAAGTAAGTAAAACGAAACACCATACACTGCCAGTATCACAGTGTCAACTTTCTGTTCACATCTTTTGCTAAAAATTAAAAAAAACAACAACAAAAACGCACACAGAACGTAGCTGTGTTAGACTCTCTATCTTGTTCGCTGTTGTCTTTATCGGTATACTTTGAAACAAAATTGTTAACGTTCATTTGTTACCTTCGTGCTATAGTGACAATAGCAAACAAATAAATATCCGAGTGACAAATAAAAATGCAATTGTAATTGAAAATGTTCTTATATGTTAGAAAATTAACTATGCTAATGAACTGAAATTAAAACTAGCACAAAACGTATCCTATATAATACAATGATGACAACAACAAAAAAAAACGTTTTGCTACCGCTATTACAATGACCATATTATCATTATACTGCTTTTTATGTAGGATCGGCTAGGGCATATAGATCACAAAACTACATTCACAGCCCAAAATGTCATATACTCTGCACAACGATCACAATAAATCTGGTACACCAAATTCTATAAATGACAGCGCTTAACAATAAAGAAAACTAAAGCTAAATAATATGAATAAGATAAGATAGAATCCATCACAAAAACTAAAGTCGCCCAACTGGCGTACGCATCCGAGTTTGAATAGATCGAACGTTCCATAGATATGGCCGCCGGTTCACCCAGCATTAGTTCGCTTCATTCGGTAACGTGCACGGGATGGGTAGCGGGATAATGGTAGGTAGCCGACGCTATAACATTAGCACAGAAGCATCAGCGTCAGCAGCACTACAGCCGTGATGTCGTTATGTGACGACAGACCTATATAAGCGTGCACCGCTGACAGATGGCAAATAAACGGCACCGAAGCAATGTCACGGCGACAATGCGAAAGGTCAACACCGTATATGCATTCGTACATTGGAAGAATTAATCAAATATCTATGGAACCGAACCACACAACTGTATGCCAATGGCACTGCTTTTACTATTAGGCCTACTATGGCCTACTGTTGTCAGTTAGAGGATGTGGTCTATACCACAATAGATCTTGAAGCTAATGCGCCATATAAAAAAACGGTAAATTTTTTCAGCCCTTCGAAGGAAAAACTGAACCTAAAAATTATATCAACATTCTCTCTGCAGTAGCTTGCTACCTAAAATATGTGCTTTAAAACATTTTCTCGACAAGAATGTCACAGAATCGACGGCGCGACCCCATTGGAAAAGCTCTCCAAAACTTTTGCTAGATTTGGAAAATAGGCTCGTATTGAAACAAAAAATGAGAAAAATAGCCGAAAAGCAAAAGTACGCAAACAAAAAAAATCAATGAAAAAACGGGAGGAGAATAGTTTTTATGACTCAAAAAAGGATTAATATCTCTGGCTGTTGCTGCTATACGGGGTTATACTGTTGCTGCTGTTGCTGACACTGTTGCTATGGTTTCATCGGTTTCTGCAGTAGCGTCTGCATGTGTGTATGTGCATCACACATGAAAAAAACATGAAAAAATAAAGCAAAAATAAGTAAGTAAATAAGTAAGTGCATATTTAAAGTGCACAATGTCAGCCAGTGGCCGAATCTGAGGCATTTGGCTGAACCGCTAGAGGAAGCAGTAGGCCTGCTGGAAGCAGTGAGTTTTGAGGAGGCGACGGAAAGTGTCTGCAGAGGTAGAACTGCAGATGCTAAAGGGTAGTGAGTTCCAAACTGTGGGGGCTGCAATGCTAAAAACGTGGGATGCAAAGGTTGTGCGGACACGTGGAACCGACAGCAGATTGGTGTTGGCAGAACGCAGAGAATGTGTGGGAGTGTGATAATTGAGCAGAGAACGTAGATAAGCAGGTTGAGAGGAGTTGAGAATGTTGTACGTCAATGTGGCAAGTTTGAATTCAATGCGTTGATCAATTGGG
>Ga0056128_1000679_pt1 | contig 32821 bp, 17 predicted proteins | sample WorMetLIZISLAND2_FD_71113 | JGI IMG/M metagenome (GOLD analysis project Ga0056128, IMG submission 71113) | Marine gutless worms symbiont microbial communities from Max Planck institute for Marine Microbiology, Germany - Olavius geniculatus... ...
GCTAAGGTGAATTTTCCAGAAACTTTGCATTACTGTTTGCAATACATGCAGGTATATGTTTATAAAATTATATTTGATTCGGTAAAGATTATTGCATGTTATTAGGAAATCTGCAATGTTATCACTTTTTTTAGGACACAGTGTATATAGCATAGAGCTGACTTCCCCTGTACATAATTTGACAGTGTGTTAGGGGGGTTGAGAAAACAGTTGGGGGGTTCAACCCCCCCCTTTTCAACCGCCCCCGGCAATTCAAACACTGGCTTAGCTTACGTGCTTACTTGTACTGCAAATCATTTCCGTTGGGCGCTCTGCGACTGATGTTACCAATTACAATGAAGTCGTAGCCTCAAATAGCAGCACTTTTTTAGACCATTTATGCCCATTAAGCACAGAATCAATTCAATCATGCATCTAAAGGTAATCTTTATCGATTCTCATAACTTATTAAACATCTGCCAAGAAGGAATGGAAGGCCGAGTTGACCTATGTGCGTACTACCATAAATTACTTGTCTGCAGCCAGTTTGGCCTAGGCCACTACACATTCAACAGGTAGCTACTGAATAGCGACCGCAGCGATAGTTGATTCGGTCGAACCCAAGACCTCTGCAAGCTACAACATATGCAACAACAACAACAACAACAACAACACTGCAATATCTGTTGCAGCATTAAGACTGCTCGTGCTTGATCGTACCGTTCTTCTGTATGCACGAGTGCTGGAAGATTCGTTTCTGCACGTCCAGACAGCGGTTGAAATCCGCTTGCAGCGGGTCGCAGAAACAGCCGCTAAAGTGTACATTGGTCTGGAGAGCGTAGATGGCTGAATGACAGTGCAGCCGCTGTGTTGTCCGACACGTTGTGACTATAAACACGTAGCGCGCACATATAGACCCTTAAATCCATACATTAGTCAGTCAGTCACTAGTCAATCAATTAAATTGTTATACCTCACAGCAAAATACCTGCACGCGATTGGTCGAAATCACGTCACGCGACGTTAACAAATACATACTGTTGCCCGGGCAACATTGATGTCGTCGGAGCTTTTTTGTAATTGCTTAGTTGCTGACTTGTGTTCGATCTCGGGCAACATTTTACGAACTTCAGGTCAAAATGATTCAATGATGACTTGAACGCCAGTCATTATTTGTATATTAATACGTTTAGTTCAGATCAAACACCCATATAAAACAAAAAAACAGAGACAAACAGACAGACCGACAAACAAACAAAAAGGGGAACAAAGGCACAAGCAGTATTTACACAGGTTAGCAACCACAAGCATATAGAGCAAACAGATACGGTAAACATGATATTATGTAATAGGGGCCAGGGGCCTATAAGAATTTTGCACATAAACTCCAACGATTAAGTAATGATAATTTAGAGTTATACACTACCGTTCCAAAGCTAACAGACAGAATTCTGCAAACATTTTTTAATTCCTATAATCGAGATAATACCTTTCATATATACAGATATATAGCGTCAGAAAAATTTATCAATAGGCCTATCGTTAACTCCAATACCGTTGTCACGTGTATAACTTAAAGAAAATGTAATGCAACTTATGAATGTTGCAGAAATGTTTTATTGTTTTCTTCTACTGGAAAATCCCGATTATATTTATATTTAACAAATGCCGATAAACCAGTATATTTTGTTGCTCTTGTGTTACTTACTTACTTACTGCTTTATTATGCGTAGCGAAATGTTTGTGTTTAGTACAAAATGTCCGCAAAAGATTTACGAATTCGCGAATTTACATTCAGCAACTGAAACCGGATCCGAATTCTCTATGTCGCATATGTCCACACCGTCGATGCCAAGCCCCTTTGCCTTGTATCCGACACCACCAACCAAATTGTTGACCACGCCCACGAGGCATGTGGCCAACCTCGACCCCGGGACGAGGATGGGATTAAACCGAATGGCGTAATTCGGCGGCAAAAAATGGAGTCGGTCAGGTGCTATTAATTCAAATAAAAGTCCGCTGCACGGTTCGCAATGAAATTAGGCGAGACGGAGAGGCATCCGGTTCATTAACCGAATAAGCCGCACCAGAACGTGCGAACCGGCGCGCAGGCACTCTTGTAGTTGTAGTTGTTGTAATACTAGTAAACTCTAGTAGTATTCGCGAGCTAGCAGGCACGCTCGTAACTCGATAACAAGCGGCGGAAATGAACTGACTTGCTTCCACACACACACAGATTGGCGTACTAATCTATGACGCACTGCCCACAGAACTAGTCGCAAATAAATTCCCGACCCTTACTTATCTCATGATGATCATTAGCCGTAAGACTACATCAAACTCCGCAGTGCAATGGACTTCTGTTACTTAAAAGACAGTGCCAGAAGAAATAAGAAATACCCGGAGAGCAACAACCTCTGCCAAAATATGTTTTATTTTGTAGCACTAGTGATGTTATCTGGCGAATTATCCTTGAGATAGGCTATATCGCTGTCCTATTGAAAACACATCCCCGCGGTAGCATTTAAATTTGAATCTCAAGGAAATGGGATTTCACGACTAACTAATTTCAGGTGCCAAAATTCAGTGCGAAATTTCGATCAAAATCCTGTCATAACCTGCAGAGTATGAGTAATCGAGGAAAACGAAACGGTCATAGACATAATACACACCAGCGATTCATGGGGGGCGTTAGGAATCTGAAACTGGGGCAACAGGGTCAAGGGGCAGGGCACAGGGGCAATAATTTTGTGTGTGGGCCAAATGTCGACTTTATTCAGTTGTTGTGTGCATCAAAAAGACACGTAGGCCTACGGGGTCCAGGGACAGAGCGTCCAAAAACCAGAAGTGTTTCGGTTTTAGGGGGCTACGCCCCCTGACCCCCTGATTAGAGGCTCTGCACCTGGACCCCGCTGGGGGCTCTGCCCCCAGACCCCCGTTATAGGGGCATCATAGTTGGATTTCGGAGAAAGCTTCCAACTCTCAAGTGTAGGCCGGCGGATCTATTTTGCGATACCGGCACTGCCTGGTAGGTAGGTCAAGGGGGGGCAAAACCCCCCTGAAGCTCAAACACTTTTAGCTTTTGGACGTGCAAATGAAAACCGCAAATTTGCTTACTTTCCTCATATTTGGAAACGCAACAAGTCACAGATGTATGTGTTCGCTTGCAAAAACGACATTTAATAAGTCTCACCTTGGCATGTGTATGGTTATCATAGAGCACTTTATCACCATCAAAATTTCTCCTGGGGGCAGCCGGTGGGCAAGGGCAAGGGAACTGGGGCAGCTGTCCTCTGCCCCTTTCCCCTCCCGCATCTAGCGTCGCGCATGGAGCGATTACGTTTAATTTATAATTCCTTGCTTCCGCGATTGCAATAAAAAGACAACTCTTAATGTCTGTAGAACTTCTGAATGCCATAGCTTTTCTGCTACTGCTAAGCGGCCACTTTCCTAAACAAAACGCTGTAACAAGAGCCACATTCGTCGCAATAAAATTGCTGTCAAAATATTTTTACCAGATTGGTCGCAGGCTTGTGAGAATACGTCAAGCATGACGCGACAAGTGACGTCAGAGTTACAAAGTGTAGACGCCTCAGAACACGTGATCGACACACCGTCCACGTGACCGTGCTGTGACGTCACGGTAAAGCTGATCGTCAACATCGTCGTCACTATGACGTCATACATGGCTCTGACGTCACGCTTCATTGATTACCTAATTACACAACAAACTATTATTCGAATCACAAGAAAAGAAATTTTAAATTTAACTTTAGCGTGTGCTTTTATCGTTAGTGTTCTTGCATTAAACACAAAGAGAAACGGAAAGACAGCAAGGTGCGTAATGCACCTAATGGGGTGTTTACACGATCCAGCAAACGTTTAGCAAACTTCCAGCAAATGTAATGCTGGACGTTTGCTGGATCGTGTAAACATCCTATAAAGGACAGCTGCGTTAAAATTATAACGGCAAAAGTCAGATTCATGACCACAAGCGTTTTACGATCTCAGAACTGGCAGCTGATTGGCATAAGCTAATGACACCGCAGCGCATTATGCGGCTGGGATGTGGTCTCGGTCGAGACGTCTCGGTCTCGAGACGGTCTCGAGACGTACTAACGTCTCGTCTCGGTCTCGTCTCGGAAAAAATCATCAACGTCTCGGTCTTGTCTCGGTCTCGGACCGATGCGTCTTGGATCTCGTCTCGGTCTCGGAGCAATATGTCTCGGTCTCGGTCAAGTAGGTCTCGTCTCGGGTCTCAGGCCACTGTGTCTCGTCGAGACGTTTTGTGTAGGGGCGCGCCGTGCATACTGTAGCTGCAGTTAGAGCGATACTAACCAGCATGACATTTGTGGCTTAGGCATACATATTCGTTTACAGTGTTTTCACTCTTTCATTTACTTATTTATCATAAAGCAGAATTATGTCATGTCAGTCTTTTTTGGTCAAAAAATGACCTAGTCGCAATGAAGATAAAGTGTATGATGTCAGAATGAATATACTATTAGCCAAATGTAGACGACGTATAAGGCCATAGGCTAAGCAGCTGTAGTTTACTAATTTCAGTTGTTTGCATATTGCGATAAACATAATGGCTCATGTCTACAGCACTGCAGTTGCAATTCTTTACGGTGCAAGCCGTTAATTATTCAGTGATAATTGTCAAAATAAAGTGCAAAAACCACAATATCACAAATAAAAAGCGCTAACGATGGTGCGAGTTAATTAATCCGTATATTTTTAATGTGTTTCACCATACGTCACGGAAAACGTAAGAGTCTCGGGAGCTTCAACGTCTCGGCCAGCGTCTCGGAAGCTGCAACGTCTCGTTTCGGTCTCGTCTCGGTCTCGGCTCAGAAGGTCTCGTGTACATCACTGTTGTACGGCCGTCCATTGCCCGCCAACAGTTGGACCCAAGGTGCCGCCAGCCGAAATACCTCCGCTTAAATCAGCCACTCTAGGCCTTTACCCAGTAGCCCGTAAGCTACTAGTCATTTCTCATCCATCTGACGGTAGACGGCTGAGATGAACTAAGCACCCGGCCCTAGCAACTTGGAAACGATTGCCTCCTAGGTAGGTCAACTCAGCCTGGCCATCCCTCCGTGCATGAGTAAGCGCAGTAAGTATCAAAAAACACTGGACTGTAAACAGCCACACCTCGCAACACACTGGTCCTATGTTGGTGCTCTGGCAGTGTACACCGGTGTCTAGCTGTGGGCTGAGAAATCGGAAATTAGCGAAACCCCACGGATATGGCTTGAAAGGACTTTACGTTTTTTTTTACAAAGGTTGCTTGCTTCATTCGAATTGTGACAATTGTGAGAAAAAATAATTTCAACTTTAATTGTGTTTTTATCGTTTATTTTCTTTAACTTTCGTTTATTGTTCATTTTCGTGCATTACTTTAATCTGCTAAATTGCGCCTTCTAAGTCATCTTACTTACTCGCTTAGCCTACTTACCTATCTAATCGCTTGCAAATGACTCGTGGTAAGATTCAAACCGGGACGTGAAAGTTATGAGTCGGACGCTCAGAGCCGGTGGAAGGGCCCCTTGTACCCTCCGGTCCAGTGCGTTGCGAAGTGTGCCTGTTTACGTTCCAGTGTTTTTTTTATACTTACTCACGCTCACGTATGTTCAGGGGCCTCATGCTAAGTATGAAAAACATTTTAGTTCTTACAATATATTTAAGATATACAACATGTAAATATGTAGACTGTTTATTCAAAATGGACAAGTCTATTACTTCTTATTAACGTATTGTGACGTATTGCGGCATATGAACTTTATTTTTTGCAACTAGATAACAAGAATTGTATCTGATTTTTCTGCGTTTTAAAATTTTGGAAAACTGGGCAAACTTGCGGCTATCATTGAACGTCCAAAAGCCAAAAATGTTTTAGTTTTATTGAAGCTTCGCCTTCCCCTTGACTAGGGGCTCTCCCCGGACCCTGGGGGCCTTTCTGATAAACCCCGTTATAGGGGCTTCATAGTTGTATTTGGGGAGCCTCAACTGAGCTTCAAACTCTCTAGCGCCGCTTACTGCAGATGCTCTAAGCACTAGATTGCTTGCGTCTACGTGCACATTGCATCTACGGAAAATATTAGTAAAGCTAACTTACCGAGCGAGCTCTTTGTACGTACGTAGGCTGTATGATTTAGCGCAGAACCAGCACGACGGCCGCAGACAGTGTCGGTAATCGCTTTACTACTTACTACTACTACGACGACAACGACGACGACAACTACTACTACTATTACCGTACGCCAACTACTACTACTACGACTCGTGTCGGTAATCGGTCGAACAGTCGTCGTTGAAAATCAGTTTTATGACGACTTGCACGCTCCAACGCACAGACAGGCGAAGCGCCCATGCACGTCGTGTGCCGGGCCCCTACTCTTGCAGTTGCGCTGCGGGCGAAATGACCGCAGCAGCAGCAGCAGCAGCATCGGCGACTGTCAACTCACGTCAGTCTAAGACATAGGCCTATGCCCGCCAGTATACTACGTCTTATGTTAACCCGCGTCGGACAACGGCTGGACAAAACCTACGTTTTTAAGATTTTAAGTTTTAGGCTTACTAGATTTGAAGTTTTTACCGTTTTACGTTTTTGGGTTATTAGGTCTTCAGGTTGTAAGGTTTCTGTCAAGTTTTTAAAAGCAATTTTTGGCTTTAGTGTATAAAGAATAAAGACTGAACGCAAATTTTAAGACTCAGGAAGAATATCCTTTGCACCACTCTTCATGTCACAACGTTTTTGTTGAGTGGATGACGTGATTTTACAAGTCAATAATTACGACTAAAATAAAATAAAATTTGATTTGTATCACGCTTATTTAGTTAGAGGGCCTGGGGAAGCCGTAAGCTTCCCAGTTGGGTGCGGGGCACGGAAAAGCCTTGGGATATAGGCTACCACATTATTTACAAGTGCACAGAACTTCAACAAACAAAAAAACTAAAAAATAAAAACTTAACAGTTAAATTTTGTTTTTTAAAGTTTTTTAAAAAATTTTTTAGACCAATTTTCCAGCTTTAAGTAGGAGACTTCTCTTTGCATGGAATCTTATGCAAAATTTTAAATTATATTTGTTTAATTTGGGATCGTTCTTTCATGACGCTTAGGACTACTTCAACTGTTTCATGATGTTTTGCTTTGCTCCTTTTATGTTTAACTTTTTGTACTTTTCTGGCGTGAGTTTGTGGTTTTTGCTTAATTCCTTTACAGTTGACAAAATATATGCATCGTAGTTTTACTTTTTTGCTTAAGTTCTTTCTGCCGTAAATGCATTCTACCAGCATTTTGTCCTGCACAAATACAGAGGCCCGAAAATCCGAAAATTGAAGCCGTAAGCCGAATGCGGAGTGAGTTCTTAGGAGCGCCCTAAGTGAGCGTCCTCCCCTTAGTTAGAGGGCCTGGGGAAGCCGTAAGCTTCCCAGTTGGGTGCGGGGCACGGAAAAGCCTTGGGATGTAGGCTACCACATTATTTACAAGTGCACAGAACTTCAGCTACCACAAAACCACAACAAGTTGAAGCAAGTGTAGTCTGGGCGTCTCTGTAGGCAGGATGCTGCGACTGTTCCGGACTAGGCTAACTCAATCAGACAGACGGACAGACAAGCAGACGGAAGCACAGCCGCCATAGCGATACATGGACAACTAGCCTAGTTACACGCTATGACAATGTCATGTTCTTAACACGTTGAGTGCAACGTAACGTCAAAACCAAAATGTTTTTATCCATCTGGATTTTTGAAAATTCAGACTGCATGGGCGTCTATTTTCTCATACTTCGCTCTTCCGGTAGCCTTTCCGCTAAATCCGGCAACGGTTCGGGTATTGTGTACTCAGGACTGGAAAATAAACTAGGTTTTGTGAAAAAAGTTTTTTTTTATTTTAGAGTTTTTAAAGATTTTTCACTGTTTTGAAATTTGAGCGTGAGCCCCTCAAAGAAGACCGGGCACAAAATCACGACCCGGAAAGAAACATCCCGTAATCTGCCGTTTGCCTGTTGTATTTTTTTACAAATTGAAGCAAAACGCAAGAATCAAACCGGGCGGATGTACACAGGTAGGTAGACGGACAAGCTGCAGGTGAGAAAGTAATTAGTCTGGCGCTGAAACCGTTTAGCGGTAATCAGATTGGTAGCGATTGATATCGAGATCGACAGCTTAGCTTGTTATACAGGAGCTTATACGAATGATTACCTAACTTACTTGGTTAGCTTCAACCAACCAAACTGCGCCAGATGTGACAAGAGGCGGCGCGTGGGAATGTGTACAGTGTAAGGAGCAGTTTTTGTACCCACCGCAATTTTAGCCTGTCGGAAAATTTCATTACTTCTAAGACAGAAAATCTGGGGCTAAAAATCTCCATTCTGAAAAAATTTATGGGCACGATTAAAATCTTTAGCTTTCATAATTTGTTCGCCCCGCCAGAAATTATTGTAACTTTCTGCTCCCAACTCTTCAGCCCACGACACCGCTGGTCGTGGTTCAAAATATCCGTAAATACTGTGTACATATTACGATTATCTGGCGACGGAACGGTTGACTGAACAGATAGTAAAATGATTTTCCTAAACAAAAACGAAAATAGCTAATAACAAAAATAACGAATTTGTTAGCAACAACTAAATATAAAACAAAAAACTTTGCAAGCAAAAACGAAAAAAAACTTGAAACTAAAACTAAACTAAAATTTAAAATGTTTCTAAAAAAAACTAAATAATAATTTAAAACAAAAGTCACTCACAATGATGAAAGCTTTATCGAAGACAGAAAGTTTACAAGAGTGTCCTAAATGCACAAGCTCAACAGTCAGCAGTGTTTCTACAGGGTGGGCGAAAAAACCGGACCTGTTTGCGCGTTGATAGCTCAGCGATGGTTAGTGGTAGAAAGACGTGTGATACGTCAAAAGTTTCAGAATGCTGTAAAGAATAAAGGACAAATTTGCATAGTGAAGCATTTAAATATTCTTTGCCTAATTTGCATAAATATTCGTCACCCCCAAAAATCTGCCAAATCTGACTGTAACATATGGATTTAACATGGATATTTGAGCTTTTGTAACTTAGCGAAGTTTATTAATACAAAGGCGCGTAAAATGCCAAAAATTTCAAAATTGTGTACAAAAGAAGTGTACAACTTGCATGTCTCAGCATTTAAATATTCTTTGCCCGATTTACACAAATCTACCCCACCTCCAAAATCATGCTAAATTGGCAGTAACACATGAATTTAAGTTGATTTTCATTCAGCATACAATAAAATATCAACAATCTTTAACACATACGTACGTGAGTTTGAACAAAATTCAACATAGGCAGTTGCCAAGCTTTTGCATTCATAACCGTCATCAGTCCTTTTAGGCAGCTGATCGATCGCTGGAGTCAATGTGTTCAGGATCAGCTGAGCCCAGCATTCGATTAGCACGTTTTAGCTGATCAGTTACTAAAATTTGGTGACCACGCTATCTGTAGCAATGCCCCCACACTGAATAATTTACATAATTTAAATCTGGACTTTTTGGCAGTGAGTTTTTGAGTTCAGTGAACTCGGACACATGGGAGTGCAGGCAAATGCCTAATTTCAGGGGTAATGAAAATTTATGCAAATTAGGCAAAGGATATTTAAATGATTTGCTACGCAAGTTCGGCCCTTTTTGCCTACAACATTCTAAAACTTTTGACATACCACAAACCTTTCTACGGGTAACCATCGCTGAGTTATCAACGCTCAAACAGGTCCGGGTTTTTTGGCCCACCCTGTAGATGTACACTGTGTCCTTAAAAAACGTTTCACTGTGTGATTGTCTATATCTTTGCCAAATATTAACCGATTTTCAAAATTCTTTTACTGTTACATTCTGTGGACAATTAGCAATAAAGTGATTATTGAATATCTCGCCACACGTTAGGCCTAACTTTGTCGCTACATTACCTTGTGAAATATAAATGCAAGAAAAACTAGCAATCATAGACAGCAAGCATGTTGGTAAACAAAATACATTTCCAGCCAAAAATGCAGTGAATGATCTGTACGATGCTACACTTTGTTAGATCCGTTTTTTGGATATCTGGCGTACTGAATGATGTGTTTGTTTTTGGCCTTTGTAGTTTAGCAAGCCTACCATTTCATGCACAGTGATCATGTTCTCTCCAGTACGCGTATGCTTCAGCCTGCTGGTTCCATGCCTTTGGTCGGAGCTGCATGTTTTCCAAATCTCTGTTAATAACATTTTCACTCTTTTTGCCATTGCAGTTTATCTTGAAAAATTTTGCCAGTATTCTCCAAAACTGTATTTTTTGAACCGGTACAAGTTTCTTATCAGAGTTTTATCTCCACTGCTAAATGGCACATTGCATCAGCGTTATATCGTCAGTGCGTTGAAATTATTATTTACGACAATATCATCTGCGTTTGTTTACAATAATCATAAATGTATGTAACACTTAACATAATTATAAAAACTAGTAAAAATTAGTAAAAATTGTTTTGAAAGATGATTTTTTGCATATGTATTATAATGATTTTAGTGATTTTTGAAAATTTATGTTTCACGTGGTAGTGTAGCAACACAGTTAAAATGTGGTGGGATATGTAACAACTACTTTGTTGCTTATTGTCTATAGTATGTGCCAGGAAAATTTTTTTTAAAAATTCGTTAATATTTGGCGAAGATATGAAAAATGACAAAGTGGGACGTTTTTGGGGACACAGTGTATAAGCTATTAAAAACTACTTTGTCACATAGGTAAATCTGCGAAAAAATACGTGCACGTATTTTGTCAAAGTTGTCTTTGACACAACATGTTACATTTTACGCGAAAAAAAACGATAAACGCCGATTCGATCGATACGATGCTGATACATCGCGCTACAATTCGACATGTCAATCCATTTCTGTTGCAAAATAGATTATGGTGCCGAAGAATGCGCTGTGTGGTGCGCACTGCGCATGATAATGGTAAGGTTCTACGTAGGGCCTATAGCCTAATAACTGAGCAGAAATCTTTTGTGCTAAAATCGATATTAAGTCTCAGTGTAACCAATATCCGCCGTCTGTATGCAAGGTTAGCATCTGTATTTCCATCATATTAAATCTGTTCTGTTGTTTTACCGATTTCCGCGCAGCTGTGAATTTTGTTTAGCCACTGCTTTTAAAGATAGGATCGAGGAAGGGCAAAGTGAACCTACACAGTACACACCTCATCAGGGCTTCTGAGGATAGAGTGCACTGGCGTCGGATGGTCGCCAATGTCGTCTTCGATATGGCATCATGGCACACCGCCAAAACAGCTACTTAATTAAACAAAAAAACTCGTAGTGCAAAGTTATGATACGCGCCTAGTATTTGTTGTTGTCATTTTGATTTTAATATTGGCACAAAATGTATGACCGGTCAAATTTTTGTCAACGGTCAAACGTAGCCGGTCATGACCGGTCCAATATCCGGTCTGTGAAGGCCGGATATTTGACCGGTCACTGCCTTGAACAGTCTTAACCAGTACGTACAAGCACCGAATGGTGCTCATAGGTACCGGCTAAGACCGTGTTTCGTTGGCGGTACGACCCGAAGGGTGCTCGTTGTACCGCCGCAGGGACGGCGGCAGCCGAGCAACTGACGACCTCAACCGTAACAAGTACGGTATCACGGATCCGTCAGTCGGCCAACTAGCACGTCAAGCCTAGCAAGCAGCCTGGCTATCACGGATTACCAGTCGGCAAGATTTTTGCTTGCCTGCAGGAACCTTGAATTTACCACCCATATTGTAGGCTACTTTTTGATGTTTATTATGGTCCATAAATCTTTTTAAAAAGCTAACTTTAATTCAAACCTCAGCCCTAACCCTACCCGAACCCTAATCCTAAGCCCTAAACTCTACACCATAATATTCACGCGAATTCTAGTCAGTAGCGCCTATGCTGTATTTAATGTCATTCGGTAGGAGATGACTGCGATTTTTTGTTTTGATCGGTCAGATAGCATACAGACTATTTGACCGGCTGCCGATCAATAGTCAGTGCGTTTAATATTATTGTACCATTATCTGCTACGTTTTTGTATTAACTTAGCTAGTTCTCACCGGTTAAAACTCTGAACGGATTAGGCTATTAAAATCTCTCGTTTCTGCAGCCATAGCCTACGCTAAAAACAATCTCGATTATAGTTATATAATTCTCTAGTTATTCTAGTTATTCTCTAGTTATATAATTGAATCAATTCAAAGCGATACTTTTCGACACTAACGCCGGTCGACGAGCGTGTTCATGGGTGGTTCCAATGTGTGGTCCCAAGGGTCCGATAACAGATAGAGATGAGCAGCTGTCAATATAATATTATTTTAACTTACCGCCGTGACAGTGACACGCCCACTTCCACAGCGTTGGGCTGAATAGTAGGCCTACACGAGCAATTGCGTAAACATTTGATTTGTAAAACTATATTTGATGAGAAATTTAGAACTGAAACTAAGGTCTGCTTTATGACAACGTGTTTGAATTAAACTAACAACAAAAGTTAGGACACAATTCAGTATTTAGTCATAGTTAATGTACAGAGTTAGGCCTAAAGATTGAAGGGTGTATGGAAATATGGGAAGCCCATCGCAGAGATACGGAACGTCATCTGCCATATGCAAGGGATCACACAATGTTACCTGCTACCAGAACAGGTAAGCTCGTTTTGCTTACCCCAATTAACCAAACAGGCTGCTACTTGATTTGCCTACTTCGGAGAAATAGAAAACTGAGTTGACCTTTGTGGTTACGTCCGCAGACAGTCACTCATCCTAACAGTAACCAGCTAATAGCTACCCGACCAGAAGTGGAAGTTCGAAGCCACGACCGTTTGACCTTGGGTTTAGCGTCCTAGCCGCTACGCCACTAAGACACCTGATGGCTTATAACAATCTTACTTTCTTTCTTATTTCTTAAGAAGTGCTCGGGTACTCATAGTGGGCCTACTCGTTAAAACAGCACAGCCCTAGAAGTGATGATTGATAAACATTACTGTCAACAGAATATTGAAGTTGATCGTTGACGCCCACTTCAACTTGAGCAAGTAGTTCTAGCTAGATGTCGTTAGTGATGGGCGGAATTTCGATTACTGTTCTGCATCATCCGTTACTTATCAAAATCGTCGCCTGTGGAATTGTGTCGTCAATCGTGTTTCTTGTATTTAGTTGTATCAAAAAATAATTGAATGTCGACATAGTTACTGCATACGATGAAATATTGCAGTTTATCGCTGCATCGCGCACGCGCCACTCGACTAGCCTATACACTATAGCCTATACAGTATTACACTGAGTCTCAAAAAACATCCCCGACATTTTCGACTGTAACTTGAAAATCAATTATCAGATTTTGATAATTTTTGGTACAAATATTTCTGACACAGCTTGCCATCAAACGATTGTTCAGTTTCCCGCCTCACCCAATGTATGCTTTTGCACTACCTAGGGAAATCAGATCAAGCGAAATATGTGTTGAAATAAACAGAAAACCTAAAAAACATCTCCGACATTATCCATCGTAAGTTGAAGAAAAATTAGCAGATTTTAATAATTCTTGTCAGAAATATTTCTAACACCACTGGCTATAAAACAAGTGTTTTAGTTTCCATTTCACCCAATTTCTGCTTTTGCACTACCTGGGGAAATCAAACCAAGCATAATCCGTGTTAGAATAAATGAAAAAACGTCGATAAATTTCATATAGGCCGTATCCTAATCTGTGGGCACGAACAGCCGGTCTATTACAAGGTTTGACTGTCTTGCAGCAGTGCGTCTATCAAAAAATTTAAGAATGTTTGTGAAGTGAAGAAGCGACTGGTACATCCTGAGTTAGTCTGGAGCAAAACATTATCGATACTGCTGTCAATGAATGGAGAAAGCGTCTCCTTGCCTGTGTTCGCATAATGGGCCAACACTTCAAACAATTTTACTGCAAGCAGTTAAAAATGGACAATTAGGTAAAATGTGCTAATGTGTCAAAAATGTAAACAAAATGTGTTTTTACTTTTTATCCATTATGTTAATTAAGCAATCACATCGCATTGGATATAAAAGTGATATTTCGCTAGTTGTGCTTTCCCCAGGTAGTGCAAAAACAAATGTTAGGTGAGGTGGGAAACTAAATGGTCGTTTGATGGCTAGTTGTGTCATAAATATTCTTACCAAAAATTATCAAAATCTGTTAATTGGTTTTCAAGTTACAGTCGAAAAAGTCTGGGATGTTTTTTGAGACACAGTGTACACCTACTGGTCATGTCTAAGGACCACAGTAGGCCTACCTGTTTTCCATTTTTCAGTTGGCCAAATTCATCTGCTCACCGAGGCAAAATTAAATTCTAATTCTCAGTCTACGTTTCCGCGGACTTTTGCAAAATTCGGGATTGCCTCGTGATTTACGGTATTTTTTTCAATTTAAAGCGAAGCTTTGTGAAAAAATACCAATCTTTTCATCTTTAATCGACCGCCTGCAGCAATCAGTAAAACTTTGCTGCAATACAAACATCAGTAAGCCTAAACATTTTGCTAAAATATTTCGCTGATAAGGTACAGCCTAATCAATGGTTGATGATCATTTGAAACACAGAGTGGCATTAATGATTGATTTTTTCGAATTCGTCAGAGATATAGGAATTTCACGGAAAAGGGCAAATTCTGCGACTCGGCTTAAAATTCAGCGGCGCGCAAAAACTGAGTCATGTCGCTAGCACGGCTGCCCTAAGCCTAGGGGGCCTACAGTGATTTAATAAAAATATGGTACAGGATATTCATCCAGCAGACAAATGAATAGCCGATAGTCAGCGCGTAAAGTATTTGCAATCAAAGGTCCCACTGGACCTTAAATGCGTCATTACGCTACTTGTGAAACAAGAAATTTAAGCTAATGCTCAGGAGGCGCGCAAAAGCCTATAGCAGTTCCTCTTCGCAAACTGTCAGTCTGTCTCCAGCCATTTCGTCGCAGTTCATTCTTAGAATGTGCACTGCAGCCGAAGATCGCAAAAATTAATAAAAACGCCTTGTTTTGGAAGTTCAGGGTCTTTCACAATCATCGATGTTGATAGGACTGAAAAGCTCGTCACAGTGCCTGTTGTGTTAGGCAGCATATCCATGCCTATCTGCAACCGTTTTCACGAAAGACTGGCCAACAACGGTAAAATAACGACTTTTACGGGGGTACCGCTCTTTGATGCCCTCATCCGCAGGTTTCCTTTTAACCTCGAAAAACGAGACTTGGACCGTTGAAATCTACGTTCAATGCTGAAAATTTCATACGCAGCTTCTCCGTGTCTATCTCAGTTGATTTCGGCTCTTGAAATGTACGTGTCTCGCAGCCAGAAATCGCCAAAAAAATCCATAAAACCTCATTTTAACGAACAAAGGTTGGACAAAACCTACGTTTTTTTCGTTTTTTAACGTTCAAGGTCATCCAAGGTCATTGAATTCGGTGGCAATCGAGAGCCAGTGTACGACTTCTTATTAGTGATTAACAGTAATCTAGGCCCTATTTCGCACCGTTATTGAGATACAGCGACTTATTGGCCAAAAATCGCAAATTTTTTTACCCCCTTTCATTTAGCGTCCTTGTTCGGGGTGACCTTCTCCGAATTTATGGAAAAGCTTTACGGTTCTTGAAACTATACTCTTCCAGGCAGGCGACGGTGAAGATTTGGTGATCTAGCTTGCACCGTTTATAACTGACTGACCCGTGTGACGGACAGACGGACGGCCAGAATTGCGATGGCTAAGACGCGCTAAAGCAATCTAGTTGCTTTCGCGCGTAAAAATGGTCTGCTTAAGCTTACTTATAAGTGCGTATGGAAATAGCATAGCCCCAGAATATTGAAGCTGCTCGCAGACAGACGGACGGACAGACCGACAGACAATAATTAACAGCCGTATTGCGGTCTCACAAATCAAACAGCCGCATAAATTAATCGTTGGGAAGAGGTGAAAAAATTATCGTGATTCTTGCTGACGAAAACGCTCGAAGCAGAAGCAGGTAGGCTTCTACTAGGAAAATGGATGTAAGACTTTCAAGAGAGCTATTTGCAGTAATTCGAAGTGGTCAAATAAACACTTGCCAAATGGACCGGGCACACAGAGCGAGCGATTGCGAAGCAGCTATTGAATTCAACAGTACTTAAAGACGATTACGCCATCTGGCGAGAGGCAAAAGGACTTCTACTCTGGGCATACGCCAAATTTTGGTCTCTTTTTTTTACGCACGACAGCATGCGTGTAATGCTTCGCATGTCGCGCCTTAGCTATTGTCTATAGGTCCGTCCGTCTGTCCGTCACACCTTGGTGCTTTTAAAACGGTACAAGCTGTATGATCACGAAATCTTCACTCTGGGCTGCCACAAGATACTTTTTGTGACAAAATTTCGTGCCACTGGGTGAAGGGATTCCCCTCGAGCGAGAGCGTCAAAGAGAGATACTCCCTACAACGTCGTTTATTTTACCGCTATTGGCTGGCCTAGCGTAAAAACATTTGCAGGTAGGCACAGATGTGCTGCTCAATGCTCATCATAACAAGCACTGGTGACGGGCTTTGTGGGGGTATTAACATCGATGACCTTGAATAACCTAGAACTCGCAAAATACGGAGTTTTAGTGATTTTTTGGCAATTTTAGGCTGTGGCACACATTTCAAAAGTGAATTGCACGGTTGCACCAAAATGGCTGGAGATAGACCAAGATAATCAGGTCAACTCAGCCTGGACGTCCGTCTGTGGGTAGGCGCAATGAGCACCAGCGAAAACTGGGGTCAGTGGAGTAAACAGGCACACCGCGCGATGCAGTAGCCGTGGTCTAGCAGGGTAAACTGGTGTCTGGCTGAGGACTAAGAAACGGAGATCAGCGCTGCCCTATCGGTCTTAATGGATGAGGAAAGTTTTTACGTAGGCCTGCGTTTAGCTTACGTTTTCAACGTCGGGGTTTGAGGTTGGAACACCCTTCCCTTTGACGATAATAGGAATTTGGGGAAGAAAACTCGTAGCCAAGTAGAGTGTACAAAACGAGACTTTATGCTGACGGTGTTTACCAGTCGCGCCCAACACCAGACATTGGGCAGCTCTGTCGATCAAGACGGTTTCTCTTAATCTATCAGAATCTAGCAAAGGCGTGTGATCGTGTTAAATGCGGAAATGACCGACCGACCGACGCCGGGACGCGCCCATTTCGGCCCATTACGATCACGGACGGCATGTCACGTAATCTATTATAACACGTCGTGTCGTCGTCTGCAACGCGGGGCCAGAGAACACACTCCGGCACTTGCAACGCACAAACTCCACTACTTCGTTTATTACTGCCCGCGGAAACGACGGCAGTATTGTTTTCAGCATTGTCGCCGATTTTTTTCTCTGTCAACACGATAACTCCTAAACAGCTGCACTTAGTTCGATTAAATGTTTGTACGAACATCTACCTTGACAACCTCTAGAAGCCTACTGAATATCAAGGCACACCGCGGAGATGAGGGCTCGTTGGTGTAACTTGTGAATCTGTTGTGCACATGCAAATTGATTTGCGGTACAACTTGCTGTGCAGTAAATCCACAACAATTCTAACTAATGGGGTGTTTACATTTGCTGGATCGTGTAAACATGCTATAAGTGGAGTTTTGATCTGAGCTTTCAACGCATCAAAGTGGCCAAATCGAACTGCTTAAGCCTAAACATGCATCACGTCTCGTTGGCTGGCCGCTGGAATATAGGTCTAAATGCATTACGATTCACTCACTGACTGATGAATAATACCTCCGACAGGGGACTGAGGGGAGAAATTTTGTGCCCTATTATAATTATTAAATCTCGTTTCAACTGCTGCTACTGCATGTTATAGGACTAGCTCTGGTCTCACGCTCACGCATTTTCACAGAAACAGAGTGAAAAACAAAAAAGTCGTACTGTTGCAATAAAAATCGGCGATACCGCTACTACTAAATACTGGAGTCTATCTTGGCCCATTTCAGAGATACCGCAGCTAGGTTTTCGCATTTTCCCTTTTCCATCTAACTAACATTACAAAACCTGTATATGATACGTTACAGACGGACGAAAAGACAGAGAGACAGACGACTTACGGTGGCAATAATACGGAAAGAAAAAACATCACTCAAACAACTTAGAATATTTAATGCGTCGTCAAACTAACGAACAATAAAGTTCAAATCAATCAATCCCACACTGCTTAAAACACACCAGAACGACGTCACGTTATCAGTGCCAACATTACACAATTGTCCACTATTATTATAAAGATATAATAGGATAGATATAACACCAGCACATAACGGCACATTATCAGTAGCGCAGCCAAAAAAATCTACTCTGGAGAAAACGGCATGGTCACCAAAAAGAAGGGAGGGCCGTAGAGAACAGGGTGACATTGAAGCAGTCAGAGTTAGAGACAGATTTCCACGCAAACAGCATTAAGTGTTTGAGGGAGCTCATCCCCTTTGCAGAATTTTGAACCAGCGACGGTTAATATCCAGTCAAGCTAGGCGTAAATAAAACCAAAGTCTGTTCCGTTAACAGCCGGCCGGCGCCTTTAACTGATTAAGTCAGTACGTCAGTGCCAACAGTCCTAATCACAAGACCCAATGTTACCCAGAACTCACCATTTTTGCCACAAAGACGGCCGTAAACATCACCAGTACTCATTATGCCTACCCGAGAGGGATGGTGCAGCTGAGATGACCACAAGTTAACCTACGACGCTTGTGCAATTTTCACCTAAAAGATGAAAAAATAATGTCGTCCTCGGATTGGACGACGGGCGGCTCAGGTCGGACCTAATACACCGTCGACGCCTGGGACACTCGGCCACTGGACGGACAGCCGCACATAATGTCGGCACTCGTCGCTGACATTTTTCCTGTTACATTTCAGCGCGGTTTCCATCCAACGCAACGTACGCAAGGAAAGCAGCGACGCAACGACCAAAACGCAAGCAAATAAGCGGTCGTTGCGTCGTTTGCGTTACGTCACTTACGTTCGCTGCATTGGATTGAAACTCGTTTTATGTAGCCCAAATACGTTTCCTAATTACAACCCACAGTAACACCATTTACATCCAACAGTCGTGGGAGATCGCCTCGGCATTTGCTCTGCAGGCCTATTTATTGGCCACGATACTTGGTGCCACTGAAAACAACTATGCGACAAAATACACACAAAGATCGACGCATAAGAATTATCACCAATAAGCAATTATAACACACCAAATAAAGCTTACCAACATCAAATAAAATGAAACAAATACATGTATCTGCAGGAGGATCGCAACCCACTTATCCTGACAGGTCAATCAATTTCATAAACTGACTTATGCCACCAATTCAAAAAACTAGACCCCACTGGAAGTGCCCCACTATCGCATAGTTTAGAATTCTACAGTTTGATTTTTTTCAATTTGCCCAATATTGGCCTGTTAGTATTACATGTAATTTACTGAACATTTATTGACTAAAATATGGACGAATTACGAAACCCCAATATTCCCCAATTCATTACTAACGAATTCTAATGGAAAAAGTTGTGAAAAATCGTAAACTAAATTGTTTTCAGACAATGATGACTGAGTATATAACTGCCCTCACCAAAATAGAAAAAAACTAATTTCTGCAATTCGCAAAATTATCGTATTTCAACATAGAGGAGTAGTTTCTCAATTTTCTCCATGCATATTATGAACATGTATGCCACATAACCAGTGGAACAAGCAGATTACTGCTACTTGAGTCTGTGAAAACTTCCAAAATGGACTCCAAATGGGTTAACGATCCCCCAAAACGTTTGACACACGGTGAAGCTACGCGCAAAGCAAAGTGCAAAAAAGACATTCAGCAACACACTTCAAGGCAGACGTCGCGTTTACCCCACAACAGGAACGTCCTCACAGCACGCTCGAATTCCGACGATTCGACTTGTTGCCAACTTGTCCGACAACAAGTCGATCGATTAACAGTACAAGTTACAATATCTAGACACGTTGTGCATTTGTCACGGACTTTCGATCCACCAGTTGCGGATCTGTAGTTCAGCTTGTTCCACCACAATCGACTAGTGCATCAGGGGAAGTGATAAAATCAAGAAAGACACAATTCAGTCAACTGAGATGATGGTCCTAACCGGAGTTTGGGATACGTTAATAAATTGGTCGGGTTAACTACAGCACTACAGCCAAACCAAACCATCTGAGACACACAGACCAAGCACACCTGTATGACGATCGAAATGCAGGTGAAAATAACGATACCTAGACAACAGGTGAACGTACGTGTATCTATCAAGTGTAGCAACTGCAGGTGTTAGTTGAACAGAGATAGAAATGGGTCAAAAGTATTCAGCTCATGACCCGACCCTACCTGACCCAATTCTCTATGACACAAACATCTTTGAAATATGACAAGACTAAAATCACAGGGTGCCACAAAAATGTGGAACATGTATGCTTCACATAGATCAAACAACCGGATCGATTTTTCCCTGATGCTTCCCCAACTTGTGGGCGCCAATTGCCCAGCCAAACATTGGTTAAATTCCCCATGACATTTCCGGGTTTTTCCGGACAAGTAGTCTAGTCATCCTGCAAACATCTGGTCCTGATCAACAGACCACAGCCTCATATTCAAGCACTGAACTAACAGCACCAGGGCTGGAATAACCTAGGTTTTGCGGGAAAAGTTTTTTTAAGGTTTTAAAGGATTTTTAAGGTCTTCTGATGTTTAAAGGTTTTTAAGTGATATACAACGAAGACTAGGCACAAAATTAGGACCAGAAGAAAATCCTATGCACCATTCTCCATGTCACATCATTTTATAGCAAAAAAAATAAAAATCACAATTAAAATATAAAATTAAATATTATCTTTAACTGAAAATGCACAACAAACAAAAACCTAAAATTTGGACTTTTGCGGTGCTTTGGGTTTTAATGGGTCAAAAGTATTCAGCTCATGACCCGACCCTAGCTGACCAAATTCTCTATGACACAAACATCTTTGAAATATGACAAGACTAAAATCACAGGGTGCCACAAAAATGTGGAACATGTATGCTTCACGTAAAATTTGGACTTTTGCGGTGCTTTGGGTTTTAAAACAATTGAGCTAATGCTCATGAGACGCACGAAAGCCTATACCAATTCCAGTTCAGTAGTTTAGCTGAAAATTGGGGTATTGGCGCTAAGTTAATATACAAATACCAAATTTTCTATCTGGATCACATAACGATAGTAGCATTGCGCCACCTTGTGAATGATATAGACTTGTGTCGCAGCCCGAAATCGCCAAAAAATCCATAAAACCCCCTTTTTTGGCGTTCAAGGTCATTCAAGGTCATTGAATTCGGCGCCAATCGAGAGCCAGTGTATGACTTCCTATTAGTGATTAATAGTAACTTAGGCCCTATCTCGCACCGTTACTGAAATACAGCGACTTATTGGCCAAAAATTGCAAATTCTGCCCCCCCTCTCATTTAGCGCCCTTGTTCGGGGTGACCCCCTCCGAATTTATGGAAAAGCTTTACGGTTCCTGAAACTAGAGTCTTCCAGGCAGCCGACAGTGAAGATTTGGTGATCTAGCTTGCACCATTTTTGACTGATCCACTTGTGTGACAGACAGACAGACGACAGACGAACGGACAGACAGACGAACAGAATTGCGATGGCTAAGATGCGCTGAAAGCAGTAGCTGCTTTCGCGCGTAAACATGAAAGCCTAGTTTTTTTCAAACCTGTTTTCCAGCCCTGAATGTAACAGCAGTATTGCTTACTGACAACATGTTATCATTACCTCAGAACAATAAAACATCCAGATAAACTGTGACATTAGGCTCACTACAGACAGATAATTCACAGATCAGAGATAAACGATAAACAACTGAGACATAACAGAAACAAACTGATGATTGAAAATAATTACGAAACTAAGAAAATTCTCAGCGAGGAAAAAAATCACCAAATAACATTAACACACTGGCAAACAATTACATCGGCTATTTTAGTGTGCTGACATTCCTTGCTCAAAACTATTAATTTTTACTCAACACTTGATTTATACAATTCAGAGGAAAATGATAATTAACTGAGAAAAATACACAACTAACACAAACTACAGTCTACAGTGCACACTGTAGATGCAAATGTGTGTAGTAGAAGAACATCAAACATTTAGACAGTCATCACTGCTATTATCATTGCTAGTAATTACAACAGTTAATACTGTAATATATTCCGATATAGCTGCACTTGAGCAAAAATAAAAATAGAATCCAAACAAACAGTAGTCAATTATTCCACGCTAGGCCTACATCAGACTGCGATTTTTGACACAAATTGGTACATTGTCAATTCCAGCTGAGAATTTACAAGACAGTTTCAGTTTCAGTTCTTGATCCATAATACATGTCAGCTACCAACATGAGACAATCCTATATGATGACTCTACATAGCAACTAAGTTCCTTCACGCAACAGCTGCAGCAGCGTTAAAAGATACTGCACATTCACAACAATGCCGATAATGAATAAGCCACCACACCAGTCGCACTGGGCACAAAACAAAACTTGGTCTACATCATCGTGTTCTAAAACAAATCACAAAAGCAACACCACCAAATATGCTGCTGGCAAAATCAAAGACAATCAAACAGTTAATCAAACTAAAAAGCAGTCATAGCCTGCAGGCACCTCCGCCAAGGCAATGTTATTCGCCAGGTGGCGTCACCATATTCACTTTGTCAGTGGTTCCCTTATGCCCCCTTTAACGCAATGGTAACGAAAATTTCAAAGTGATCCAGAATCCAAGATTTCTGCCGGATCACACCCAAAATTGAATCACTGGTAGTTTGTGCCATGCCCGACATACGCTCAAAATTTCAGAAAGATCCATCCATAACTTTTTGAGTTATCTTGCTAACAGACAGACAGACAGACAAACAAACAAACAAACAAAGAAAAACCGGCAAAAACATTACCTCCTTGGCGGAGGTAAAAATTGAACCTTAAACAGTACTGTTCCAGCGAGGATTGTTGGTGTGTAAAAAGTGACAGAAATGCACTAGAATGCCAGTTCAGTTGCGTCTACAAAGGGTGTGTTACTTTGTACACACCCTTTAGACCAACTTTTGGTTATCTTTTAGTCTGCTCTCATTTCACGCAGTCAGTTTTTTTGCAAACTTAGTTCGATTTTATCCCAAAGCTTGTAAACCACTGGCCGCATGTGTAAGTGCTGATTTCTAGATTGACTGACTGTGATTTTGGTTCACTGATCGTGGCCAGAATACACTGCAAAATGCTCAATGGATGTGACGAACTGTCCCGTGCTTCATAATGTGGAATCAGTCACCGGACAACAAAGTTTTGCCAGTATGTTATTGAAACCTTGTGTTAATATGTGCACTATTTGCAGTCTACAAGCCACACAATACTCTAAGTACATTCTCTAAAGTTCAAACCCCAAGTCCACTACTTCGATTTGTTGCGGACATGTTGTACAGCTAGTTGTACAACAAATCCACACTGAATCGACGTAAGAAGAGGTCGGACATAAGTGTATAGACATCACTCAGCAGGAACAAATCAATCTCACACAAGCCCAGGAATTGCTGGAAAACTTCTCACTGAAAGCTGCAAAGCAAGAAAACAACACGAAAATGCTGTAACAAAACACTGCAGAAACTGCTTTCGTTTTTGCCTTCCATAGGAGCAGCAATTTTCCAGACGTGCGAAAGATTAGACCGCATCATAAAAAATATCACTGAAAATGTTATCCTTAGCAACTGCTGGAGTGAAAAATACAAGACACAGGGGACAGAAACATCATCGTTATCATCATCATCAACATCATCTATGAATATCTGGAAGCAGGCAGCCTTTGGCCTCAGTCTCAGTGCAACGCAAGCAACTACAAACACAATGGAAATGAATGGAGTCAACCAGGCCAACTGACAAACAAGACTAGATAAAAAGCTGCATGTTAAACAAAACAGCGAAAGTATGTAAGCAATCCGCGATGCTAAAACTTGAACTAAAATTCTGTTCGTCACTTTTCCGATAAAAAAACAACAAAATCCAACATCCGCACGCATACACACAAAACATCTACTATCCTGCAGAGTAACTAAAACAACATCAAAGAATACATAAACAGCACAAGGTAAGTGCACGACACAATGTTGCTAACTGATGAGACGTGATAAAAATCAGACAGCATTCTTTGCTTGATAAACAGCAAATCAAAAAAAGGAAATAGTCATCTGATTCATCTGATCTGGTGGAGAGTTGGGGTTTAGATTTATTCAATTTGTTATATCAATGGCTGAACATGAGTTACAAGATATGTTCCGTTTTTCAATAAAACGAAAGTTTTCAATCAATGGGCACAATCGAATTCTAGTTAGCAGTAGTAGTATTTTCTGGCCTTTAAACTGATCTTCTCTAAGGCGCAAGCAAGCAACAGGAACCATTAACCCAAAGTCTACAGCATGTGATGTATTTCTGCTGACAAGCAAAATCTTCCCATATACAAATACAATGATGACAGCTTGTGGTATTAAAAGATAAAATATGAGTACAGCAACTATGTATGCAGGGGTTGTTTATAAAAGAGGAGGGAGGTGCAAATTCACAGCATAAAATTCGATCAAGACAGCACAAATTTGATTCAGTCGTGACAAAACTTGGTGTCAAAACACCACAACTGACACTTTGCCAGTCACACAAAAAATATCTACAGAAATCAGACAACAATGTTGTCACCAAATACCAACATTTGATTATTGCGGCACAATCAAAAAACATCCAGTAAATCACACATCACCACACATTACCGATAACAGTGGATATTTACAGAACTAGTTAAGCAACAGCAAGTGAGCAAGTACAACTGTTGCTGAATACGAATGACAAAGTACCAATCCACCAATTCCACAATTCCGATCCACGGCTGTAGCTTTAGCAGTAGCAGCAACAACACCCTCTGTTCTAGTGCTAACCATTCTGCTTATAGATACAACAACAATTCACTACAGTAATCAATTAAACATAACTTTCAGTAGCTGTATTCTTCCATTTATTCAACGACAGCATAGCTTTTTTATCCAAGTAAACAATCTGTGCTAGCGTTGGTAACAATAGTAGTATATTAGCAGCAGCAGCGTGAGTAATGACAATAATATTAATAATGTCTCTGATAACGTTTAACAAAGACATTAAACGACAAATAGGATAAACATTAATGACAACATATGACATTACATCCCACAACTGCACTGCACTAGGTGCAAACAGCAAAAACTATCTAACGAATCATGCAAAGAATATCGACGACACACTAAATTCAACGATGCAGCACCACTCAAACCCACAATGCTAAGCAAAGAGCGACATAGAACAACTAAGAAGCAGTTAACCTGAAACCGTCGGACCACAATGCACTAGTAATTAACGAGCGAGATAATAAAAAATATCGCCGTCAGACAAGCGCACACGTAATAACATCAGATCGCCAAATGCAGCATAAAGTGTTTGACCAAATCAAGGTCTATAGAGTGAAGCAGGTCACAGCATGGATAAGGCCTGTCCTTAAACAAACCAGGTCATGTCATGGTAAAATTAGGCCTGTGACTCAGCCAACATCCGAGTGGCCAGTCACTGGTAAACCATAATGGCATGTAACACTGCCAACCAGGTTAAACTCAGCCTGGCCAACCCTCCACACTGAGGGTAGGTGCAATAAGTACCATCAAAAACTGGGGTGCAAACAGGCACACTGCTCAAAATTGGCGTCTTGACTGAGGGCTAAAAAACGAAGATTGGCACAGCTCTATGCGCTTATGGTTCAAGGACTTCATATTTTTACCCCGTGCTGATGCTTGTTGACGAGTAAAAATTTATAATGCCAAAATTTCTCTCAAATACAAATATCTTATTTGAAGCGTTCTTCTGCATTTTTGGGACTGTCACTTGTGGGGATGCAGTTGAATTGCTTGAAATGATGTAGTGCTTATCAACTGAACCAGTCATCAAAATAGCGCCAATGTCAAAACCTGGTCAACTCCATGGACCTTGGAGCAAACACTGTCACAGAAAACAACATCACTAAAACTGTTTCGACTATTACCAGTAATGTATTCCACATGAGATCCAGCTTAAAGCTTCTATTATTTAGCACAAATGCATCACAGGGTGGTGCAAAAAGCGTGGAACACGCATGCTTTGTTTAACCGTAATCTCAGAACTGATTAACCTCAATAATCACTACAGTGACGGGCCTGTGGCAATGCTGAACAACTATCCCACCAGCTGCTGTTGATACATCACATTTTCTTTAAGCCTGATGTACACAATGTACGAAAACGAACACTGATGTTGCACTTAATTTTGTTCCACCCTGTAGCATGAGATGTGAATATCTCATAAAAATAAAACACCGATGCCACGTATCACTTCTTGTTATAATTTCATGTCACTATTGTTATTAATACTACTAAATACGTTCACCAAATATAAGTTATGCAACTGTACATTCACCCTATCGTGCTGCCTATGTAACATGCTTGTTATACAATGATCACAACACTAGTGCTCCTTGAATAAATCAGCATCACATTAACATAAATTAAGCAAATGTACCATCAGCAAAAGCAGAAGATACGAAGCATTTAGCTATACAACAGTCCCTCTAGCGAATGCTGTAAAGAAATAGCACAAAAATACCCACAGTCAGACACACAGAAACCGCAAATAGCTGTTAAACGTTCATCACCGGCAATATTTACATCGGGTTCCCACCAGCCGAGGCCAAAAATTCACAAATTCTGGCTGATCTCAGCAATTCACTTGTCTGCTGTAACATTAAGGGCATTTGGCACACAACAAAACTAGCACAGTGATTATGCATAATACCGGGTCTCTAGCAAAGAGGTAGCAAAAGAAAATATTATTATTATTATTATCACTGAAAACCCTTAGCATTTTGCAGTTTTTACAGTTTACCAGGCCGATGAGAACCCCGACTGATCGTCATTACCACCGAAATACAAGTGCGGCAAATATGCAAATAAACATCGGAACTACAAGAATGAGGCCACAAAATGCAGTTCACTTTGCACAGTAAAATCCAGCAATAAAAGTATTCAGTGCAAAGTCTGCAGCACAAATATAATGCCAAACAACCAACACATAACAGCAAGCATGCTATTTATATATACACATCAGTTAAGTGGTCTACTGTCATTTGGTGAGGTAGATTTTGGCTTGGAGGTGACCGTGTAATAGACAGGGCTTTACAACAACAGAATTGCTCTTAATTACTCAGTTTTCCAAGGTTACAAAAAAAATAAAAAGCAGAGTCGGAATCTGAAGGTTTTGCAGCTATTTTCCTTTTTTGGTAATTTGCTAGCAGTCTTGCATGGTAAGCAGGTGTTTGGCTCAGGGCCAAGGAAAAGAAGATCAGTGCCATTTGGGCTTGTGGCTCGGGAAACACATCTTACAAACTGGAAAACACAAGACATAATTTTTTTCTTAGTGAATGCCAATACTTCCTGAGATATTTCACTGACGTTAAGAGAAAGTTATTCAGCGTTAACATGTAAACTTACTATTTACAATCATCAAGCGGTCTTGGGCTTTGAAAGCTGCAAGTACAATCATTAGGCTAACATAATGCTGAAGCATTAATACAACGCAGCAAATATTATCAGCATTACATGCACAATTAGTATCAATACTGAATATCATCTGCACAGCACAGTAATGGCATCATACCTGCTTACGCATATTCTTATAATTATGACTAGGGCCCACAGTTTTTTCCCGTGGAATTTCGCAGAATTTTGCAGAAGTTGAAAAATTACTGGCGATTAGTACGATCTTTGACTTGATGACGTAAATGTATCGCCAAAAAAAACAAACTAAAGTGCCTAAAAATCTCCGTGTCCTCTAAAAATAGCTATCGCAATATGGCACAATCGTAAATAAACACAATTTGGATATAATTTTGGGATAAAAGATTGATAATCTTCTTTGTATGTTGCTAGCAAACTCAGAACAATGGCAGCCTTCAATAACTGAAGTTTCAAAATAGTTTACTCACAAACAATAGGCCGCAGTGAACTGCATAATTTGGACGACTTTGCGGCAGTAAGCCACGGAATTTTGCAAACTGGCCTGCAGAATTTGGCAAAATTTTCCACCGAAAACTGTGGGCCCCAATTTTTCAATCGACTGATTGATTGGTTGACATAAATGTGTCACATAGTCATCCCTCCAATCTGCTCAATTTGGCAGCACTGAGCACCAGCTATACTGACGAACATGACGACGTCAATCCCGATAAAGTGCAAAAAATATTGTTACGTTACGCGTGCCAAAACACGCAGAAAGCGGCCGACGGACACGAAAGGCACTGTGTGTCATTAAAGTGATTAACAAAGTTTAGTAGTATTAGTATTATAGTTGTAGTAGTAGTAGTAACAGCAGTATCGGCAGAGCAGGTCAGAAGTACGGCAGCTAGATAAAGTTTTGATATGTCTGTTAAGAATACAATGCACAACGATTAGTTGTAGCAGTAGTAGAGAAGTGTAGTCACACCACTACAACATATATATAGGAGGTAAAAAAACGTCAGGAGAAAACACCAACACGACAAGCAACTTGCAGCATTATGCAACGTTCACGCTAACAAAAAAGGTCAAAACGTAAGCACGCGGTTGGCTAATTTCAGGAAACTTTCAAGCAAAATAAGCTCGGCTCATGCAACTTATTCAAAAAGAGACTGACAGAAGAGCGAGTGGGGAGGCGGAAGGTAAATACTTTACAGCAGGTAAACACAAAAAACACACAAATGATTCCAACACTATGAATAAAAGCAACAAATCAATCAATACTTGGCCATTCACAAAACAAGCAGCAGCAGATACCTACTACATGCAATCCTATGATTTTTGTATGTTGCAAGTTAGGTCATTTTCTTGATGTTCGAGGCACAATTTTTGTTCATTGTTGCTCACACACTACCTTCAGCCGGTCGACTTCTTGTTGACACTGTGCATACTATATCCTGCCATTGGCATTTCACCTTAGAAATGTGTAGCAAAAGAATTATGACAATTTCAAGAAATTTCAACCTTCCGCTTAATACTTTTTGGCCCTAATGATCAAACGATCAGCACTGTACAACGGCAATCGACTTCAGAAAGCAGAGCTCTGCGGTCGAATCGACAGCTAATATGTAACGGAACTTTCCAGACGCATGCCTCAAGCTGAATCTTAACTCAACATAAAGGTGTATAGAAAGCGACAGAAATAAACCAAACTAAAAGAATCACTTCATCTCTGTTCATTCTGCGAAGCATACAAAGCAAGTTAACCTAAGTTCAGTTGTTTTGCTCTCTACAGTGAACACGCCTTAAGCTGATGCTTAGCAAACTAATTAGTTAACCAAAACAACAAGATACCAGCATCCATCTAATTCAAGCAACCGATTTCTTCATAATTACACGCAGTAAATACAGGGTGGGCCAAAAAATCCAGGACCTGTTTGAGCATTGATAACTCAGCGATGGTTAGCGGTAGAACGACGTGGGATACGTCAAAAGTTTCAGAATGCTGTAAAGAATAAATAAAAAAATTTGCATAGTAAAGCATTTAAATATTCTTTGCCTAATTTGCATGAATATTCGTCACCCCCGAAATTCTGCCAAATTTGATTGTAACATATGGATTTAGCATGGACATTTGAGCTTTTATAACTTAGCGATGTTTATTGATGGAAAGGCGCGTAATATGCCAAAAATTTCAAAATTGTGTACGGGAAAAGTGTACAACTTGCATGTCTCAGCATTTAAATATTCTTTGCCTGATTTACACAAATCTGCTCTACCCCTAATATCATGCTAAATTGGCAGTAACGCATGAATTTAGGTTGATTTTCATTCAGCATACAGTGAAATATCAACAATCTTTAACACATACGTTGAGCTTAGATAAAATGTGACATAGGCAGTTGCCCAGCTTTGGCATTCATAACCGTCATCAGTCCTTTTAGGCAGCCGATCGATTGATGGGGTCAATGTGTTCAGAATCAGCTGAGCCCAGCATTCGATTAGCACACGTTTAGCTGATCAGTTACTAAAATTTTGTGACCATGCTATTTGTTGCAATGCCCCCACACTAAATAATTCACAGAATTTAAATCTGGACTTTTTGTCAGAGAGTTTTTGAGTTCAATGAACTCGGGCACACGGGAGTACAGGCAAATTCCTAATTTTAGACGTAATGAAGATTTACGAAAATTAGGCAAAGAATATTTAAATGCTTCACTATGCAAATTTGTCGTTTATTCTTCACAACATTCCGAAATTTTTGACGTATCACACATTTTTCTACCACTAACCATCGCTGAGTTATCAACGCTCAAACAGGTCCGGTTTTTATTGGCCCACCCTGTAGCTGCAACACCACAGCATGAAACTGGGTGTAAGCTACTGAGACACAAAACAGCTGAAACGAAAGCGAGCAAAAATAATTATTAACACACCACCTACACATAATTAAAGCAAAAAACACACTTGGCAAAACAGTGTGAATAAAGAGCAATAAGTGCAAAATACGAACAGCAACTAGCCACACGAGCCACATCAATCGGCTGATCAGTCATTGGTCATATGGAAAATCAACCACGAAAAACGCATCATGCAACGGATAATACGATGGTCAGAAAAACCAACAGATTAGTGGGAAAACCAAGAATCTAAGCTCTGCAGAGAGGTCAACCAGCATAGATGAAATAAGTACGGCACGATGACACAATCTAGGTTTTCATCGACCCATGCAACACATGTTAAACAGATGCAATATTATGACTTCGAAAGCAAGTGCCTTCACAGTAACAGACAATAGCGAATACCCTGCCGTGCTTTAGTACTGTATCATGCTACGAACTGTGGTTCAGAAAAACCTAGATGTTCCTCAGAAAATTTCATCACAATGCTCACTCCGGATGGCTAAAAACAAAAAAAAAACCACTAGCAATATGCCATTATTTATACTGGGTGAATAATTTTTTCTATTTTTTGCAAAAGTTTCAGGATGTCCATGACAAACCTGTGTATTTTAGGACACTCTATGACAAGCTTTAAGTTTCAGAAATCTCAGTGTGAGTGAAAAGCCAGCAAGTACTGAATAAACACTACATCGTAATGCCAGCTTCCGCATCGTACATAATTACTCGATGGTTTTAATTTTCCATCACAACCAGGCATTTATTTGTCGATCCATGAACATTTTTTTCCGTAAGTTAATTAAAGGGCCGCGAAATGGGGCACAACACTGACAGGCTATGGTGTGTGAACAACTTGCCCACAAACTGATAGTCAAACGACCGGACTTGCGATCATGAGACCGCTGAGTCTGACACGCCAATCACATCCAACTAAATATTCTTTTCTGACTATATGCAATCTTGCAATCAATTCCAAATAAACTAGGAGAAGCAGTCTCCCTGCTAGCAGCCATCTTAATCATACATGTGCTGGTAACATCAAGCCACACCATAACACTGAGGGCCGTCAAAAAAAGTGGTGATAAGATCGGCTCATCTTCGCTGATGCAGGACTGGATGGGAAAATCCCAGAGGCAGGGGGAAATCCCCCGACGACCACCGGAATGGCGACTGGCCGATGCAAAGGCGAGGACGATGTCGAGAAACTCACACAAGCCGGTGGGTGTGGGAGTTTGCTGTGGTGTCCGTATGCACCGGCCATCCGTGCAGTCGCACTACACGATGCTCCGGAATACATGGACGCATCATGCAGTTGCACCGCGGCGTAGTGCGGAGATGCACCGCCGCCAGCGACGGTTGTTGCAGTCGCCAGAGTACAAGATGACGAAGGCATGAATCGATGTCGAGGAGACGAAACGTTAGTAAACAAACGATGACTGACTCGACCGCCACTTGGACTGCTGCCAGCGACGTTGTGACATGACTCCCTGCACCGCAACAATAACAACAACAGTAGCAGTAGTTGTTGTAGTAGACGTAGTGGTAATGGTGGCATTAGTAGTAGTAGCAATAGTCGTAGTAGTAGTTTTGTGCACCACAGAAATATCGTGCTGCTACCACTAGCAGCAGGCATAGAACTATCAAACAAACAATGAGTTACTGGACTGCTGCCAGTGATATAATGCAAACCTGGCATAGCCAGGATCATCTGATCATCTGATCAGATCAACCTGATCATCTTTTCCTGTCAAAACTTTACCATATAATATCATAAAATATCAAATGTTTGTTAATATTCAGACAAAATAAAACACTTTTTTACTTTCCTCTGAAAATCAATCCAATACAATAAAAAATAATAAAAGGTCTGAGGCATGGAAAATAACAACTAGGGTCCAGGGTCCGTCAAACGGCCATTCTTAAGTTTCCAATCCTGTACTAGTTCTTGGGGGAGCCACTAAAAGTACACCTACTGTCCTACTTTTTTCCTATGGCAGCATTTACTTATTTATTGAAATCTCTGATGTGACGTCAGTTTGTGACGTTTTGTTTATAAGAAGCTGTGTTATATTTAGTGCATTCATAGCATATTAAAGGTTACCTGCAGGCTACATATAGATAATATTGGACTTAAAAATAAAGTACATTTGTTTGGTGAAATTGATTTTACTCAGCACCTCACCTACAGCATGTGGCCAAAAGTGTGTCATAATGGCGGCGGCGCGAACGCTCGATTCGTTTTTGCCAGCTAAATTCAAACATCGTAAACAACATTATTTCAACGAAAGCGCTTACCTGACGTTTCAGAATTTTT